>CETM01089590.1_pt1 | contig 30076 bp, 42 predicted proteins | sample 361451 | NCBI WGS metagenome assembly CETM01 (sample SAMEA2622690, study PRJEB7988) | marine metagenome | isolation source: saline water (ENVO:00002010), including
GATTATGGACAGCCATTGCTTTCATATTTGAGATAGGATACTAATGGGTTGGTTTTATACACATTGTGTAATTGCGATAGTCATTCTTATTGCAGATGCTACAGGAAAATTAGAGCCTGCTATAAAGCAAATAGAGCAGAAGTTGGGAATCCCAGTTTATTATGCACCTAGCGATTCAGTAGATATGGAAATAGATAATCCATATCCTATAGAAGATATTCCTCAACAAGATACATTTAATAGCCAAAGGGAAAATGATAAATGAGAGTAATACCAGATTGGAAAGAGTTAGGAAGGGTAATGCAATTTATTATCACTTGTAGTTTTATTGGATTTATGTCTGGACTTATTGTTGTTTCCTGTACCGACGAGTTTCATCTTGGTAAAGGTAAAGAAGAGTTATATAAAGAAATGTTTGAAGTAGATTCTATAATGGCAAGAATACAGATGCAAATAGATAGTACAAGCATAGATTTTGAAAAATTTTATATAGACGCGCAAAAGATCAATAATGGCCACAACTAAAGGAATTAGCGAAGATGCCCAGATTCATATTAGTATTGCATTTCTTATCAAGGCAATGGTGGCTGTTGCCATTGTTGTTGGCAGTTGGTATCAGGCTCAGATGAGATTTGCAGAGCAAGAAAGAAGAATAAAAGATTTGGAAGATAAGATAGTTATTCTAAATGCTTCTATTGAAGGAATGGAAACACAACATATAGAAGATTTGGAAGAGCAAAACAGAACATTAATGCAAAGACTAGGATTAAAGAGATAGTGATTATTAGAAAGTGCAGTCAAGGACATAGGGTAAGAATTCATAGAAATACCACACCTGGTCTAACAAGAGTTAAAAAGTATACAAATGGCAATGAGGAAACTATTAAATATCCATCTTCATATGATTATTTTATTGACGTTGATGGTGAAATTGTTAAGACAACAAATAGTTTTAAGGAAGCTGAGGAAGAGTATACTAAAGAATGTCAGAAGAAACATCCAGATAAACCTGCCCACGGTAGGCTTAATATGGGAAAACATAAAAGTATTAACTATGTGGCAACTCAGGCTTCAGATTACCCAACTGATTCTAATACAAAGGATGAAATTAAGTTCTTCCTTGATGTTCGCGATGTTCAGTATGGGGCAAGTGAAACAAAGGCTCAGTTGCTAGATTTAGTTAAAGAATTAAAAGAGAAAAAAATTAAAATTACAGTGAGGGGAGTGCTTCATGATTGAGGCATATGCGGAATATGGTGCGATAGGATTAGTATGTCTTTTATTTGCGTACATGATAATGAATCTTATTAAAAGTCAAAAAGATCAATCGGAAGATTTAGATGATATACGTCAAGCTATAGCAAAATCTGAAACTAAGATGGGTAATGTAGAGGCGATAGTTTTAAAAATGCTTGATAGATGGAATCGTTCTGACGAGACATCACAACGCCATAGGGAAGATATCGTCAAGGAGTTAAACGATGTTACGGATGATTTGGCTTATTTAAAAGGAAGAATCAATGGAAAATAAAGATGTATGGAACTATCGCAATAGCCTTGATGAGAAAATAGGTTCTATAAATGCTCATGTTGAGAATATATACCACCACATAAAAAGGGTGGACACTCATCTTGATAAACAGAATGGTCGTATTAGATATAACGAACAAATTATATCTAAATGGAAAGGAGTAGCTGTTGGCATACTTTGCGTAGCTTCCTTTATTTCGACTGTCATTGCAATGGTAATTAACTAGGAGTAATTATGAAAGAAGTAGTAGAAATATTAGTACAAAATTGGGAGTATGTTGTAATTGGCATACTTGCAATAGATAAAGCAGTCGCATTAAGTCCTTCCACTTGGGATGATTTATTGTGGACTTCAGTTAAAAAATCAATATATAAAATAGCGGGGAAATAAAATGTTAAAAAGAATGATACAAAGATTAGTAAAGAAACATGGTATGAAAGGTCTACTTATATTAGTAGGTGACTATGCAGTTGGAGCAACCAAATCTAAAAAAGATGATGAGATTTGGGAAGAAGTAAAAATGCTTTTAGATGGGATGAGCTAGTGCCAAGATTTAGTTCTCGCTCTAAGAGGAGACTTAATACTTGCGATTCCAAACTTCAGAAATTATTTAAAGAGGTAGTTAGACATTTCGATTGTACCATACTTGAGGGACACCGAGGAGAAAAAGCACAAAACAAAGCCTATAATGACGGGAAGAGTAAAGTGCAGTACCCGAATGGTAAGCATAATAAGCATCCCTCTGTTGCTGTTGACGTGGCTCCTTATCCTATTGACTGGTCTGATCGTGATAGGTTTCACTACTTTGGTGGCTTTGTACTCGGAGTGGCGAAAAAGATGGGTATGACAATTAGATGGGGCGGAGACTGGGATATGGATACGAAGACAAAAGATAACAGATTTGACGATTTAGTACATTTTGAAATAAAGGAATAAATGCCAAAAACGATTGCAACATTAAGAAATTTTGCAGGTGGAGTTAATTCCCAATATAACCCAAGGGATATAGCTGATAATCAATTTGGATTCGCCCAAGACGTAATTGGGGATAGAATTGGTGCAGTTAGAACTATGGGCAATGGGAGTGGTACGCCAAGGCAGGTTGACAATTCAGCTTCCAATAAAACAATAGCTGTATTAAGTTCTACTGAGATAAAAGGTAAAATTACAGACGCAACTTGTGACTACGATGACGATCCAACTATAGCTATGGATAGTACTGAAAAAATAGAAGCTGGTATGTCTGTTAGTGGAAGTGGTATTCCATCTGGGGCTACCGTTTCTTCTGTTACAAATGCTACTAGTTTTGAGTTATCAGATGCTACAACTGGTGGAGCTAAAACTAATCAAACATTAACTTTTACGGAAGGTCGCGCAAATGCTACTGGTTATGGATTTAAACACTTTGAATTGGATTATGATGAATTAGAAAGAAATACTGGCGAACATTATATAGCAATGGTAAGCGCTGCTGGTGTGTTAAATATTTGGGACTACACTTTTAACAGTTGGAGTTCTGGGATGAGTCTTGATTTAGGTAGCGATACAAATTGTAAGCCACTTATTACTCCGATTAACAATGGTATAAGGGTAGCTGATTCGGAATTAACTAATAATAGTACAATTAAATATTATATGTATGTCAAGAGAAGTCAGCTAGGAGTAAGTAGAAACGCTTTTTATGTAGGAAGCAACACATTGCCTGCTCCAACTGCTAGTTCAACTCAGAATACTTTGGTCAGTAGTGCAACTTATGACAGTGGACAGTTTAATTTTTCTGTAGAATCAACAGCAAATGAGAACGGAACATGGACTTCTGCTGATTATGTATTTGGTATATCTTTTATATATGACGGAAATCAGGAATCAGCTGTATCAATTTGCGCTGATGGATTAGATAAAAATGATGTAAGTGATGACAGGGCTTTAAATATAACTGTTTATGCGTCAAATACTAGTGGGGCATCAGCTTATGATGCAAGAGTAACCGGAGCTCGTATTTATTGGAAATATGCATCTGGGCTTTCACTCAGCGGAACATCACCAGCTGCTCAGGGAGAATGGAATTTATTAGTAGATGTAGATATAACAGGAACATCGTCAGATAACCACGCCTATGGTATACGGTCTAAGTTAGGTGATAAATTTTCTAATTGGACAACAGCTAATGCTTATACAGATGCTACTTGTGACACAACTAGTGGCTCTACAACAGTTACTATGGATAGCACAGCTGACCTATTAGTTGGAGTTGGGGTTACGGGAACAGGGGTACCAGTAGGTGCAACTGTAGCTTCAATAACTAATTCTACAACCTTTGTATTGAGTGCCAATGCGACTGCAAGTAACAGTGATCAAACGTTTACATTTACTAATGCTGTAGGAACTGGGTATAGGGCTAGTTGCTCTATCGTAGTTACTGATCCACCTATTGACACATATGCTACTTTAAATGGATATAGGAGTAGTGATGGTGCTTTAATTATAGGAAATGCTGGGGATGGGTATAAAACAGCAATCTTTACAAACAGAAGAATGTTTGTAGCTAATGTAAAAATGACTGGAGCTGATGGAAATCAAGTACAAGACGCAGATAGAATAATGTATTCTCCAGTTAATAAGCCAGATGTATTTCCACAAAGTCAATTTATAGATGTAATTAAGGGCGACGCTGAGGCGTATATTAGGCTTGAAGCTGTTAGTGATAGGTTGTTTGCCTTTAAAAAAGATACTCTTTTTATTATTAATATATCAAACCCAAGTCCAGCTGGATGGTTTCTTGAAGCAACCCACAAGGGAATGGGCGTACTTCATCCCTCCGCTGTTTTTAAAACAGATTTTGGAATATTATGGGTAAACCCTAATGGTTTGTACATATATCAAGAAGGTGGTGGTATAGCAGAATTAACAGAGGGTAAGATAATTAATGGTTATGGTACTGATGACTATGGTTTTAAATCTTGGGGAAAGCTTATTACAGCAAATTCTATTGTTGGGTATTCTAATAAAGACAAAGAAGTTATCATTAATTTAGATTGCAGTAGCACAACTTCCGATCAAGATTTTGGAGGAAATGGGTCTGATGTAGTTGTGTATGATATGGAAACACAATCATTCTGGTATGGGAAAAATAGATTAACAAGCGGAGCTTTTGCTACTAATTTTGATTATGATTGGAATGGTGATTTAATATATGGATCTGTTGCTAGTAACGGTGACGTTACAGTGAGATCTTGGCAGTCTGCAAGTCAAAATTCTACAGAAGCTTTTTTCTCAACTAAAGATATTGATTTCGGAAGTCCTTCAAAAAAGAAAAAGATTTATAATATTTATGTAACATATAAGCATTCTGGTAGTAATAGTTTAGGGTCTTTTTTAAGCTACTCTACAAATGGAGGAACAAGCTTTGCAACATACGATGGAGATGGCTCTACGCAGATATCTAATAATACATTAGATCAAGCAACAAGTTGGGAAATTCATAAGTTTACATTTACAACACCTGTGGAATGTCAAAGCATGGTTTTAAGATTTAATGCTCCTATAACAGACGGAACATGCGATACGACCAATACAGATGCAACTGTAACTATGGATAACACAGGAAGAATAGCAGTTGGAATGTCAGTTTCTGGTACTGGTATACCAGTAGGTGCGACAGTTGCTTCGATAACTAATAGCACAACTTTTGAATTAAGTGCGAATGCTACCGCAACCAATTCTAATACAACTCTTACCTTTGGTTCTAGCGCCACAAAGATAGATATTAACGACATTTCTATTGAGTATAGAGAATTATATGGAAAGGTATCCGCAACATAATGGCTTTTCTTAAAATAGATACATCAAAATTGAACAGGCGTTATGGTAGAGGTGGGCCAGTTGAAAAGTCTGCTCGAGTAAGTACATTTAATACTCCTAGTAAAAATAGAGCTCCAGATATACCTAAAACTGAAGCAAAAGAAGGAGATGTTTTAAGCTACTTTGACGACACAAAAGGTAAGGTTTTAACTTCATTCGATGGAGGTTACCAATCTTCCGAAACGTCTAAAGTTTCAGATATGAATAAATTTGACCAGGGGCAGTATGTTACCACAGTTGATGCTCCTGCTAATGCCAAAGTCCAAACAAGAGGCGAAATACTTTATGCTATGAATAGGAAAAACATAGTTTCTTTTGGAACTGGCAGTGCGGACTCTACAAGTCAAAAATATATGGATTATTTAGCTGACGATACATGCGATACTACAAGCGGAAGCTCTACTATTACATGTGATAGTACAAATATTCTTAATGGAAAAATAAAGATTGGAATGAATGTTGTAGGTACTGGAATTCCAGAACATGCAATAGTTAAGACATTTTTAAGCACAACTTCTTTTGCGATTGGAACATATAAAGGAGCTAACGCTGGTGTTCAGGCTACGAGTTGCTCAACTGTAAATGCTACAGCTAATGGAACTAATGTTGAGTTAAAATTTTATGGAACCGTACTATATCTTGATGGGAGCCGAGGTGGTAAACTGGGAAGTATAGTTTATATAGATAGAGGTAATGAATGGTATAAAAATACTGTTGACTCTATAATTCTTCCGCGATCTGGAAGTGGAATTAATCCAAATAAGGAATTAGGCAGAGGTGAGGCTTATAGAATCACTTTATTGTTTGGATCCGATGAGTTTGCTCTTAGAGCAGGTAGTAGCGTAGGAAGTGGTGAAACCTATGGTAATGTAAATAATTCTAATAATTCTGGGGAGCATAAGGAAATACTATGTTCTGATGGCATTCCTTTTTATTATACTCCTTACAAGTTTGTCGATGCGCATATAAGATGGCTTACCCCTTATCCATCTCAAAAAACACCTGTTGAGCTAGAAAGTCAGACTAATAGTGATTTCAGACTTGTGTGGACTGGGCGAGCACCGAATCAACTGGTTGGAAATATAAAACATATGGTTAATGTGGCGCAACAGATAAGATATGCAGATAGTAGCGATAATACAGTTATAACAGAAATAAAGAATACAAAGATTCCTGCTAAAGCTATTATCTCAAAAGTGGTGGCAAAGGTTGCTAGAACTAGTAATTTAACTACACACGCTGTTAACCTTCAGATGTCTGCAACCTCGGGAACTGCAGCTGATTCAAGCATATCATCTGGAACTGAATTACTTGGGGCTGGAGTAGCAAATACAGATAGCACAGATAGTGCAAGTGCTTCTGATATAGATTTAAAGCAAAGTGGGGATGTATGGATATGTAATGATACCGTGAGAAACGGTGGATCTGATCAATATTTATATATCTGCAATGCAGGTACTAGCAATGGAACAACAAATTCAACAGCTGGTACTGTAGAAATATACATAGAATACTATGTATAGGTAAAAGAAAAGGAAATTAATATGGCAAATGGAAACGGATGGGCATCACAATTAGCTGCTTTTAGAACTGGCCAGGGAACTGGGGCTGGTATGGGTTTATATGACCTACTTGGAAAGGTAACAGGGGATCTTAGGGTTCTCCAGAAGAGGGAAGATGAACAGGAACAGCAATATGGAGAACAGCAGGATAAGTATGCCGATAAAGAATCTAAGCGCGGAAGGGATAGAATAAAAGGAGCTTTATTGGGCGCAGCTCTTTTTGCTTTAACTGGAGGAACGTCAGCTTTAGGATATGCTCTTGCAACTGGTGCTGGTAGTTATGTCGGTCAAAAAGCTGGTAGGGGTGGCGTTACATGGAGAACTCCATTAGGTCGAAAGAATACGCTTCAGCAAATAGTTAAAAGTGGTTCCGATACTTTTTTCCACCAGGGAAGAGAAAGAAAATTAGATCGTAGAAGAGATGATATAAATAGATGGATTAAGCAAGCAGATCAAGTCTTTGACCAGAATATCACAACTAGCGCATTATCGGATGCATATACAGCTTACAAACTAGGTTCTCTAGATTGGAAAGGCTTTGCATCAAATCTTAAAAATCTTAAAAATTTACCATCGCTTGCAAAGGGAGAAATAAGCCTTGCGGATTACAAAAGACTCGCAGGAGGTGGTAGTTTAACTAGAGGGCCTTCACCTAAAGGGGTTGGATTAAGAAGTGGTTTAGGGATTGGAACTTTAGATAAGATTAGAGAGGAAGGATTAGAGCAAATGGAGCGTAATAAAAAATTCTATGGAGCTGGGTACCCAGATTATTTCTCTAGAATTCTTTCGATGGATAGGAATAGGCTTGACACACCAAAGAAATTTGATTATGAAGAAGCTATGAAGTTATTAAGTGGAGGTAAATAATATGGCAATATATCAACCACCACCACCACCTATGCCTACAATGGGAGCAAATATTTCTAATGATCCAGAGGAGCTTCAGATGAATCAAGATGATGGTGATAATAAGTCACCTACAATAGGTGAACAAAAGTTAGCTCAATGGCTTAAAGACGCTGGTCTTGGACAGTATACTGATTTCTTTGGAGGAGATATTAGTAAGATAGCTGATAAATTAGGTCTTTCTGGAAAACAAGCGGAGATGTTTGCAAAGTTTATTAGGCCTTTTCAAAGAGAAAGATTTGATAAGCTTATTGGTTCAATTGAGCCATACAGGCAGGAGCAGGAAAAGTTTTTAGGTAGGCAGTATGACATAGGTCAAGAAGCAGCAAGAAGCGGTCTTTCTCAAAGTCTATCTGGGTTAAGGCAGAATCTTCAGCTTGGCGGTATGCAAGCAGCTGAAAGAAGCGGGGGATTTGCTGGAGCTGGCGCTCAACAATCTGCTTTGCAGTTAGCAAGAGATGTGGCTGGTCAAAGATATGGAGGTTTAACTGGTCAATATCAAACTAGACTTTCAGACCTTGGACTTACGCAAGAAAGAGGATTATCTGCTTTGGATGAAAAGATAGAGGGTAGAAAAGGTCAAGTGTATGGTCTTCTTGGAGACTATATGGATAGAGTTCTTACTCTTGGTCAACAGTTTTTACAATATGACCCAGCAGGTGGAGGTTACGGCGGTCAGACTACCGGAGGAGGTGGAGGCTATGGAGGTGGATATAAGGACACGGGGGATGAAGGAGATGATGTTATAACTACTGAAGAAATAGCATCTAAAGTAACTGGTTCACCAATAGGAAGTAGAACAAAGCCAGGAAAAGTAACTGCTATATCTGGCAATAAGGGAACAGGTAGCACTATAGGAAGTGGAACTACATTTGGAGGCACAACAGGTCTTGGAACAGGTTCTGGGGTAACAATTGGAACTGGAACCACTACTGGAACTGGCACAACTACTGGAACTGGCTTAGGAACTACTCCGATAACTGGCTTGGGTAAGAATACAGGTACAAGCACAGGTCTAGGTCTAGCTACAACGACAGGTCTTGGAACGACTACAAAAAATTTAAGTAATTATGTTCCACAACCTTTTAAGCCTGGAGTTCCAGATCCAGGATTTAAGTTAACAACATCAGCACCAGCTCTTATGGCTCAGCCAGCCGCCCCAGTAGCTACTACAAGCGGGGCTAATATAACATCAGATGAGAATCAAGGATTTGCACAGGCATCTTTAGGTGGAATGGAACAAGTTCAGCCAACCCCTTCAATTCAACCACCAGCACCAGTGGCACCTAAAGGTGGGCCAGGCGGTGGTTTTGTTGAAACCACTCAACCAGCTAAACCAGCAACTCCAGTACCGCCCACTCAACCACCAGCGCCACCACCTATGTTAAGCGCTGAATTAGGCGGAGGAGCAGCTATGCAAGAAGTCGACCCAGATGTAGGTTCAATGATACAAGCTTTTAAAAACCCGGGATACGGTATGTTTGATATCTTTTCAGATAGTCCCTGGTCAGATAGTCCCTGGGCGTAGAATAAAATAAGGTTTTTAAGGAGAATAAAATGTCAAACGGTTTTAATTATGAATCACCTTTAAACGCTTTTTTAAGCAGAGGATTGCCTCAAATTGTTAGCGAAATCTCTAGAAAGCAAGAAAGAGATAAGGAACGCGAATCGCAAGATAAATGGAGATTGCGCGAATGGAATGAGAATACAAGGCGATACAATGAGAATGTAAGGCGAGAAGAAGATAGGGATAAGCTGAATTTCGATAATCTTTTAATTGAAAGAGGTTCAAAAATAAGTAGTTTACAAGGAAGGGATAATTATTACAGAAATTTATTAGACTCTGGTAAGCTAAGATCTGATAAAGGATATGATTTATTAGAAGGAGCAATGAAAACTACTGGAGAGCATATTAATATTGCCAATGATTTAGTTACTGGACTTGATGTGTATAATCTTAATGAATTTGAACTAAGGCAAGTCGAGAATCACTATAATAGTGGAGATTTTAATGAGGGATTTAATTCATTAATAAATATAATAGATAGAAAGTTAAAAGCAAGCCCAGAACAAATGATGAGAGCTAAGAATCTTTCGACTGAAAGGCAAAAATTAGCCGAGACACTAGTTGATCCTTTGTCGGCAACAATATATGATGCAACCGCATTAGAGAAGATGAGGGGAGATAAAGATAGGCTTGATGCGGAGATATCTGAAATTTTTAGAGGAGCTTCTATATATAAAGATACAGCTGGTGGTAATGTTGAATCGACCGATTACGGCGTATTCCAGATTAATGATAAAACTTGGGATAAGACTTCGCAAAAAATGTTTGGAAAAGATACAAGAAGATTAACACCGCGAGATAATATTAAATTGGCTTCTTGGATAGTTAAAAACAGTCCGCGAACTGTAGGTGGCTCAACTTCAGGATGGAATAATTGGTCTGTTGTGTTGAATGATTCATATAAACAGCACATGAATAAGTCTGATAGTTATTATATGGCTGGAGGTCTGTCTAAAGCTAATTTAGATTTAATAAATAAAGAATTTGGGGATGATGCTCCTATAGCAAAAGCTGTCATGATGGCGGAATCAGGTGGTAGGCATAGCGCTATGAATCAAAATTTATCTGGAGGTAGAAGTAAGATTGGGAAGAATATACTAGAACATAAACCTTTTGAAAAAGGAGGTGAGTGGAATAGAATAGCTATAGAAGAAATGTCTGGAGCACTCGGTATTTCTAGTCAAGAATTAAGGGATAAGCATGGAGATTATATAAATAAAAACTTTTTAATGAAATACGCTGGAAAGGATCTGAATCCTTCTCAAGCAAAGTCTGCTTTAGAATCTTTTAAAAAAGATTTGGTAGCTCGTTCTAATATTGGTACTGTTAAATTTAAAATTCCCTCAGGGAAACATCAAGGTAAGAAAATTAATATAAAAATAATAGAAGAAATGGTTAATAAAAGGAATAAACCAGATTGGCGAAGAAAGCAGAAATTAGGAAGTGTTTTATATAATATAACAGGTGGGAAAAGGCAGTATAAATGGATTGATGCTTTTGCCAAGGAAATTGGATATAACACAGCAGAAGATTTATTGCTAGATAAAAAAGAAGCATCTAGAAAAATAAATGAATATTACAGAGGTGCAACTTCAGCAACTCAAAAGAATAAATATGAGATAATATATTAATATGGCGCAAATTAGTATAGGCGATTTTTTTGGGGAAACCCAACCGCAGGATTCCTTGGAACAAAGATTGGAATCTTTAGATGCTCTTGGTACGGTTACCCCTGACACTACAATCAGTATTGATGATTTTTTTGAGCAACCAACCCAGCAGGTTGGAGAAATGCCTAAAGTCCAGAGTTCTGATGTTTGGGATTGGTTACCCGATGTGTTTAAAAAGGGATATAATGAATCTCTTACTGGAATGGCGCAAAGAATCGCGACAGGAGAAGCACCTTTTGATATAGAAGATTATCATCCAAGTGTACTTAAAGATATAACTGCAAATGTTATCAGCTTTCTTGTGCCAACAGATCTTCTTGCTTTTGGGTTAACTGGTGGAGCTGGAGCTTTAGCTGCGAAAAAAGCTGGGCAAATAGCTTTAAAACAAATGGCTAGAGCTGGCGTAAAGAAAAAATTTGCAGAGAAAACGCTTAAAGAAGGTATGGAAACATTGGTAGCCAAAGCTGGCGTTTCAGCTGGAACAGGTGCAACTGCTTTGGGAACTTATAGTGGAATAGCTGACGCTATGGTACAACAAATAGAAGAAGGAAATGTAGACTGGGGAAAGGTAGTCGGGGCTGGAGCTAAGGGAGCTACGCTTGGTGCAACTGTTGGCGCTATCGGAGGAAGGGCTGCTTTTAAAGGAACAAGTGAAGCTGGTAGGATAGCACAAGAGATAGCTGCATTTGGAATAGGTAGCCCAGCGTTAGAGTTAAGACTTCCAACTCCTCAAGATTTTGTTCACGCTGGTGGAATGATTCTTGGAATAAGAGGGGCAACTGGCGCTGCGAAAGCGGGATGGAGAGCAGCTACAGGTCAGCCTATTATCCAGCCACAAGTAAAGGCTAAGAAAGCATCACCAGAAAAGATAGAAGAAGTAGCAAAAGCTAGGCTGGAAAAAAGAGAAGATATTAGAAGTAAAGACCAGATATGGAAATCTGAAAGAAAAGGGTTTCAAGAAACTAAAATAGTAGGTGAGAGAACTAGCGATAAAACTGGTCTTAAATTATTTCAATTAAAAGATTCTAAGTCTGGAAAAACATTAGAACTTCCTAGAAATGAGTTCTTTAAAGAATTTGATTTATATAGAGATGCACTTTCGCCAGAAGCGTTACAAAAGAAAAGACTTGGTGAGGTTGCTGGGTTAAGTAAAAAGCTTACATCGGAAGAATATGGATTTTCAGATAAATTTATAAAAGAGAAGAAGTTCCAAATTGCTGGTAATGAAAACATAAGCAGTAAAGATATGAGTCCACGCCAATTATTTAAATACAGAAAATCATTAAGGTATGAAAAAGAACTCATAGATATAAAGAAAGACCTTAAGGGGCTCTTAGAATTTGAACCTGGCAAAACTCTTCTAGAAAGAATACTTCCAGAAAAATGGGTTCAACCAATGATGTCAGCAGAGGCTAGGATTAAGACTACAGAGGGAAGACAGCTTGGACATGATATGATTCCAAAAGCAGATGCAAGGAGAGCAGAATTGGTCGGTTCTTTTGTTCAAGAAGCTGTTGCTGAAAGTGGATTAAAAAAATATAAAAATCCAAAAGAGATAGCTGATGCGTTGGAAGGAAGACCGTCAAGCGCACAGGCTAAAGCTGTAGCTGATAAAGTAAAAGTTGCGTTAGATAGGGCTTATGAGATGGCTAAAGATGCTGGTATAGATGTATCTGGTTATATAGAAAAGTACTATCCACGTATGATGAGGAAAGATATACAGCAAATAATATTTGATGACCTAATGCCTTTCCTTGAAAAGAATCATAAGCTTTTAGATAGCAAGATAACACGACCACAAGATTTGAGAATTATAAATAAACTTATAGAGAGCTCAGTTAAGGCGGGTGAATTTAATAACTATACAAATAGGGCTTTAAACAAACTTGTCAAAGAAGGTAAGCTGTCGTATAAAGACGCTATGGATAACCTTAGAAGTGATGTTATGGGAGAAATGTATTCTCCTTTTGGTAATCTTGAAAAAGCTAGAAAGCTTGAGTTGCCAGCTGAATTTTACGAAAGAAATGCTAAAGAAGTAATAGTCAGGTATTTCGATAAGTTTGCAAGAAGGGTGGCTTCTGCTGAAGTATTCGGAAAAAAAGGCGAGAATGCTAAGGCTCTACTTGACTCGCTAAGATTTAAAAATCCTGGAGAGTACAAAGTGTTGAAAGAATTATATTCAAACTTTACTGGCCTTTCAAGCGTTGATCCAGCTAAAGCTATGTCACCTGCGGCAAGAAAGTTAGCAGAAAGAATTATGTCTTTCGAGTACGCAACTAAAATTGGTCTTGGGTTTGCAACTATACCAAATATAACTCAGTTTACCATATCTACAGCAGCAGAAGCTGGGTATTGGAGATTCTTAAGGGGAGCATATCAGCTTCTTGATAAAAACACAAGGAATAAGATAAAACGATCTGGGGCGACCCACCATAATGTAATGGATATGCTTCTTGGTACTGACATAGGCTGGAACCCAATGTCTTGGAGAGAAAACATTAAAAAGATTACCACAGATAAAGGAAATAGATTTACCCACGTGGCTAGTTTACTTTCAACTGTGAGTTTATTTAAGCCTATAAACTACCTTAACCAGCTATTAGCCGCCTCAACAGCTGATGTGTATGTTAGAGATTTACATAGAATTAGCAAAAAAAGTGTATCAGGTGCAAGAAGAGATTGGGCTAAAAGAAATCTTAAGAGACTTGGAATATCAGATAAGGATTACAATAAAGCTAGTTTATCTGATAAAAATATAGAGCATGCTATGTATAGGTTTGCGAAGGAAAGTCAGTTGCAGAAAGATATTCTTAAAGACCCACTTGCTTTTAACAATCCAAAGCTAAGACCATTCTTCATATTTAAAAGATTTGGTTTTAGGCAGGCTAAGTATATGAAAGACCTTATGAGAAGGGAAGTGTTTCAGCAGAAGAATGTATTGGTGCCATTAAGGCTAGCTGTTGGCGGATGGTTCGGAGCTGATTTTGTCATTTGGGCTAAGGATAACCTTATAAAATTATTAAGTGGCGAAGATGTCGTAAGGGAGGATAGAAAAGGATTTGAAAAACTTATTGAATCTATAAGTACTGTTGGGGCTATGGGATTCTTTTCAGACATACTTGACGCTGAAGATAAGCTTGCAGCTATAAAATTTACCTTAAACCCAGTTGTTCTTTCAGATATGGAAAAACTATATACAGGAACAAGATCTCTATTTGACAATGTTGAAGAATATGGATTTAATTCTGTTGGACTACAAAGAAGCGTAAAGGGCTATGCTGGTATATTTGGAAGCGTGATAAAACAATTGGCAAAAAGAGCAGAAATGCCAGGTCAAGAAAAAAGAGGAATATCTAACGAAAAGGGAAAGCTTAGGTCAAAAATATTTGATTACTTCCTAGAGGGTAAGAAGGATAAAGCAAAACAACTTATTCTTGATTGGAACAGAAAAAGAGGAACGAATCCGTTTACAATGAATGATATAAGTTCATCAGATATATACCAATATGTTGTTCGCAAATTAATGTATAGGTTAACACCGTAATGCCTAATCGAGCAGCGAAAGAACGCAAGAGACTTAGACGTAAACTTGCTATGGAAAACAAAAGAATTAAAAGAGAATTAAGGAAAGCTAGGAAGGAAAAATAGAATGAACGGAGCAAAAACAATAGGTGAATTAATGGGCGAATCCGAAGAGCCACTAAACACTATGAAGTCAATAGATGATATAATTAGTTCAGCTAACTTAAACGAGTTTCTTTCAGCAGCTCTTGAAGATGCGGTAAGCGTTGAAGCTTCAAATAATATGAGAGAATATGGCCCAAGAGAATTTGGACTATCTCAAATGCCTGAAAGACAGATAGAAGCTCCAGGTCTTGGCCCTCTTGTAGAGACTTTAGCGATGGGTGGAGTTGGTGGCGCAAAAAGTTTAGCTGATATAGCAAAGCAGATATTTAAGAAATCAACAGTAAGGAAGAAAGTAAACCCTCACTGGAGAAATCTTACCCCAGATCCAGATCCAAAAACTCTAGCGAAAGAGTCATTAGAAAGGTCTAAAGCATGGAAGCTTCTTAGTAAAGAACAGAAAGAAGATGTGGCTAAATTGTATAAAAAAGAGTTCGATTTGAAAACTTTCGAAAGAGCTACGAAAGCCGAAAAAGGAGCTGAGGAACTTTTAAAAATGGGAAAGAAAAAAATTCACGGGAAATCACTCGCTGACTACATGAAATTAGAGGAGGGAAGAACAAGTCTACCTGGCCCGACGCTTCCAGAATTGGTTTCTCTTCTGTTAAAAAAATATAGTAAATAGGGTTATAAAAATGGATAATAAGAAATCAATAGATGATATTATAGAAGCATCAGATATAGCGCAATTTATATCAGAAGTTATGGCAGATGAGACAAAGATAAATATAAATAAAGAAGTCAAATCAAAATATACCCCAAGAGAATATGAGATGTCAAGTGCGCCAGAAAGACAAATTGAAGCTCCTGGGCTTGGGCCTCTATTAGAGGCAATAAATCCACTTAAAGCAGGTAGCCTTATGGTAGCTGGTACTCCAAGGTTTGAAAATTTAATTAAAGTTCTTTCGAGAGCTAAACCAAAAGAGATTCTAATGAAGAGTAATTATAAAAAGCTTTTGGATGATATAACAGAGCAAGGATACCCAAGAGAGGGTACATTGACAGATATTAAAGATATTAGTAAAGCAAATGATCCAGGAACAGCAGAGGCTATCCGTATTTTATTAGAGTCAATTAAATAATTAAAAAAGTTTTTTATCTTCTCTTCGTTGTCTCTTCATAAGGAGGCGGGTTTTCTTCTTTTCCCGCCTCTTTTTTTCAGATTGCTTCTCGTAGTGCCGTCTCTCCTTCAGTTCTTCCATCACCCCACTATCATTAAATACCCTTTTAAAGCGCGAAATTAGCCGTTGTACGCTTTCATTTTTCTTTTTTGATACTTCTACTGGCTTAGCTTGTAAAGTTTCTAATTTCATACAACCTCCGTATTGTCGTTATAAAAAATGTTATACTCATCATAATTATTATCATACCAGTCAAGGCTTGGTCTTTTATTGTTTTTTCCACAGCTACCAGATCCAGCATTAGATGGTGAGCACCTGCAAAGCGAGTAAAAATAGTTTGGAATTTTATATTCTTCCTTGTAGTATTTTTTATATAAAATATTAACCATATCCAGAAATGGCATCAAAGGTCTCTTACAGTAACTACATCTGTATAATAACCTCACCTTATTTCCATCTTCTGTAACCTTGTAAATCGTCAACCAAGCTCCTCCAACTCAAGTTGTTTCTTATCTATTTCATGGCTTGTTGCTGACTGTAGGTCATCGAATAATTTGCAACTATCACCAGAATAACCTACTTCTACTGATCCAGTAGTACCATATCTATTCTTAGATACCACTAATTGCAATTCATTCTCAGTCCATATACGACCATCAGAATCTTCTTCACCATATCTTGATATATATGGATAGTGGGTAAATGCTACTATTTCAGCATCTTGTTCTAAGTTTCCAGACTCAGCAAGGTCTGATAGCCTTGGTACTGCGTCAACGCGATATTCAATATTTCTATTTAACTGAGATATAAGCATAACACACATATCTTCTGCTTTAGCAAGCCATTTATATTGCTTTGTTGTCTCCCCAATCTTATGTCTTAAGTCACGTCTGTCATTTGATGAATACTCGATTAGACCGATATGGTCATCTATCACAACATCAGGATTAACATTCTTTATCTCATGGAAAGTATCTGATAATGTTCTTATATCATCAAACATAAATAGTTTATCTGTGTAGTTTTTGTGTATAAAATCCATAGCTTCGTGTACCTTTGTCTTACTTGCAGGTATGCCGTGTCTTAAGTTTCTATAAGAAATAGTATCGCCTTCCATAGCAATAAACTTTTTCATCATTTCAGTATTGGGCATTTCACGATTAAACATAGCGACTCTATATCCATTCATAACTAGATTTCTTGCTATATTTGCGGCAACAGTTGTCTTCCCATTAGCAGGTCTTCCAGCTATAATAGTTATCTCACCTCTTGTCATACCAGATATAACAGTATCAAACTTTTGAATACCAGTTTTTATATTAGTCTTTCTATTGAAAATAGATTCACGAGTTTCTTCTAATAGCTCTTCCATATTAAACTCTTTAGATGGTTGTAGCTTTATAAGATTTCCTATAAGAGTATGTGAATCATTAAGTAGATCTGTTATGTCATTTGAGTTATCTTCCGTTAATCCACTTAGTTTCTTAGAGTAGTCGCCAAGTTCTCTTCTAAGCCAATATCCGTGTAGTAATTTAGCATAATATCCTGCTCTCGATGGCGTAGCCTCGCTTGTTCCCATAGAAGTTATCTCGTATGCAATATTCTTATCAATACTTTTTTTCTGTGGATAATTATGTGTAACAGTTACCATATCTATATGCTCTCCACGTTCATTGAGGGATAATATTGTTTCCCATATATGCCTATGAAAATCATAATAAAAGACATTAGGATGTTCTATCCACTTTTGAGCTAAGTCTAAGTTTTCTGGTTTAATCATTAGAGAGCCAAGTAAAGCTCTTTCTGTTGATTCGTTATACAATCAATGTACCCTGCCTTTCTAATTGGTCTACTCTCGTTAAAGATATCTCGTAGTAGACTTCATCTATTTCCGAACCTATATATTTTCTATTGTTACTTATCGCAGACTCAGCAGTAGTTCCAGATCCAATGAAAGGGTCGTAAACAATTTCACCTTCGTCAGAACTTTTACTGACAAGATATGAAATAAGCTCTACTGGCTTTTGTGTTGGATGTAATTTATTTCCTGTTCTTGCGAATGTAAATATATTAGGGTCTCTTCCTCCGTTTAACAATCGTCTTCCCTTGGTTGCGAATAATATCATTTCATACTTAGGGGCATAATCACCCTTTAAATCACCCATACTTGTATTATTCTTTTCCCATATTAATATATTCTTAATTGTAAAATGTTTCTCAAGAGATTGCTTAAATATATCTACATTATGGAAAGAACAAAACACATATATATGAGAATTGCTTTTAAGAATTCTATGCGATTCTTCACACCAGCTATCTAACCATTCTAAATTGTCATCCCAATGTATACTTTCATACCGCTTAGCTCTATGATTACTTCTAAAATTCATACCATAAGGAGGATCAGTTATTATTAAATCTACAAATTGACTCTCCATCTTTCCCATAGTAATCATACAGTTTTCATTATGTATTTTATTTATCAACTTTTGGTGGGATTCTGTCAAGTGACTTCCTTTCATATTGTTTTTTTAATCCATACGCTGAGTTTTCATTCTTTATCATACCAATGAGATACTTCAAACCATATCCTCTTTCATATAATTTTTCTTGCAGGTATTGTCTACACATTTTCCTAATAATAATATCCTGCACTTCCGTTGTCTCAGAAAAGAACGAGAATATATCCAGGTCATCAAGTGGAATATTCTCGCTTATAGACTTAGTAGTTTCATCAATTAATTTAAGAGTAATCTTATCCCTTGTAAGTCTTTTCTTTTCTATTCTTTTGGTATAATCTTCCTTTTTTATCCTATGTCCGCAGGTAGGACACTTTCGCACTCTAGGCATGTTCTACTCTCCATTGGTATGTTTTTAAATGTGCTAGTATCATAATATTCAGTCTTACCATACTTATTTCCTACAGACCACGGCCTCACACAGAAGTCACATCTGAATATACTATTCATTTCCTTAGACCTTATATTAGCTGACCTTGCCTCTTCTTCTATTAGATTATCAAAGTCAAACCAATCCTCACTGAAGTATGTTATAAGTGTTTCCATCTCTGCATATTGTTTTCTAAGATAATCGTGCTCACCTGTAACAGTATTCGCAGCATCAGCCCTGTTTCTCTTTTTACTTGGAGGAGTCAGTTCAGAGCTTGGAGAGATTTCACCATTTCTAACCATCTCTCTAAAGGCTGGATCACGAAAACCTCCCCGCCGTCCTCTTTTACGACCTGTGCGTCGACTTCCTTGCTCGGCTTTAACCATTTTGCAACTCTCTTTCTAGTTTTACATTGCAGTTTGTATTCTTCTATTTTAATATCAACCTCTTGATGTTCACCCATAGACCTACCATCGGAACCCCAAGCTCTTTGTGAGCTTAGTCCATGTCTCTTAGCTATGTCTACGCATAATCTTTCAAATCGGTTGCCTTTTGCTTTGCTCTTACTTGGCATATCGGAACCCCCTTGCTTTTCTCCTAAGAATCCTTTCGCAGCTAACACATATATCATTCACCTTTTCGCTTTTGAAATAATACTCTTTATGTCCACAAAGCATGACTTGTCTTTTGAGCTTTCTTAACGCCATTCGGTGTACCAGTAAAGCCCAGCTATCGTAAGGATAGCTCCTATTAATAATCCTAATAAGAATTCAGTCATTATAAGCTCCTTTCTTGCTTAATCGACTAATGCATCCATATACTCTTCTTCCATCCATTTTTTACCCATATTATCCAGTTTATCGTATTTAGGGTAGCAGGATATACAGAGAACATAATTATGCAAAGCCGATAGTATAACAGTATACTTGTCTTTATCATCCCTACATAGGGAACATTTTTTACCCTGTTTTTTCATTCCATTTTCCTTCCATCTCTTTACCTCTTTTCTCTATGTATTTAATTAGCTTTTCTTCATCGCCATTCATTTCTATGTAATTCTCTACAAGTACACCTAATCTTTCAAGGTAGTTCCTGTAATATTCAACCATAGAGGTAAGAAATTTTATTTCCTCTATTAGTTCTTTATATGTTTTTTTATTTTTCTTTCTTGTAGCCATATTTTCTCCGTATAAAGGCTGGGGATATAGTTAATGTTAATCTATTCCCCAGCCCAACCAGACAGAGAGGATAAGTTTTGCCAAACAATTTTCAATCTTTCAATTGCAACCCCAGACACCAAAAAGCCTTTCATAATTTTAGTGTTAGTAGGATTAATTAGTATCCTCTCTATATTGTAAGTAAGCTTTTCTTAATCTATACCTAATCTTATTGTCTTCTCTTTCGCTTAATTTATATATGGGTTTCTTAGGAGCAACATCTCTGTGTGCATCACACATAGCCTCTATTCCCTTATCCCATCCCATAAGCTCGGTCATAGAATCCTCTATTTTAATCCATTCCTTTATTTTCATCTATGTAACTCACGTTAAATCCGAGTCTTTCAGCTTTACCACAGATCCAGGCACAAAAATCTTCTACATCCTTATCTGTCATATCTTTACTTTTTTCTATTCTCAGTCTTTTAAGCATATGCTCAGACTCTTTTATATCTTTAAATTTTAATTCACTCATTGTTTCCTCTCATTGCAATTGAGGACTTAGCATAGGTGTCAATTCACTGTCTACTTATGTTTATCCAAAAGGATGTCAACGCAGAACAACTAAGCCCTCATATATCATGACGATTTAGAAGGGCAATTCCTCTTCTTTTTTCTCGCCTTCTTCCCAAGCAAATACCATAGAAGCCTTAGGTGATACCCTTTCTTCTCCTTCGCTATCAGTCCAAGTTTCGTGATAGAGCTTTGCAATCACTGGCGTACCAGCTATATCACTTTCGTCTAATTCTGGCAGATAAAACTTGCCGTCTTTTTCTTCCATATTTAAACCAAAACTATTCACAAGTTCCATATAAGACCTATTAGAACCCATATTTTCGCTTAAATTTGGGTATTCGCTTTTACTAGGCTTCTTAAATCTAAAGAAGCCCTTGGAACGGAAATCTCTTCCGACAAAGGTGGAACCACTTATTGATTCTCCCTTATCATCTTGATATTCCATTTCACTATTCTCTTCAGCAACCGTAAATGTTACTTCATAAATATCTGAAAGAAATTTGTTTTTAACAACAACATTCCTCTTGATACTTAATGATTTAACATGAGCTTTATAGTCACCTTCTGGCATAGGCCCAGAGAAGTCTTGCTTCGGGTCATACCAAGAGTCTTGACTATCGGTACTGTCAAGTATCGTTCCGACATCAGCCATCTTTTTTCTCCTGTTCTTCACTAATTAGTTGATCTATTCTGTTAATGACTCTTTCCAAGTCGGGTCTAACTACCTCACCATCGAACACACTCTTCATTATTTTATCTTTCCATTCTTCGGAAAGACCTTCCATCTTCTCCTCCAGCTTTTCTATATCTTCATCCGATAAAGTAAGGTCTTGTTTTCTGTAAACATCATCGGCTATATTGCCTAATCTGTTTACTGCTCTCTTGAATCCATTAGTATTGGCACTTGCTAAATTCTTGTCTATATCGACAACATTCTCAGCCGTATGTGGCTTACCACGTCTAAATTGGACTCTCGCAGAGCCTGGGGAGAAAAACTCCCTCATTATCCCATTGTCGTTTATCCTTAGTACGCCAGTAACAATAACCCATTCAGATCCAAGGAACTGGACTGGATTATCACCAGCTGGCGACCAAGACCACGCAGGATATTCTTTCGTCAGTTCGTTACGCATATAGGCTTCGTCAACATAGTCAAAACCATCAGGTCTTGTCTTGATGTAAGCCTTAGGTGTAGTTCTCTGCGAAATATCTTTATGTTTCTTAATAAGAGATTCTTCCGTCATCTCATCTGAAACTTTAACTACTTTATTATTTTTATTAGCCAAATTTTGTTCTCCTTAAAGTGTCTCTTTAACATATGGACATACATCCCTAGCATCGCAATAGCTCTGGCATTTCTTACCTCCCCAAGTTTCTTCCTCATTACACATTTCTGGTAACTTCTTGAGCTCTAATGCCTGAACTAATGCGTCTCTTTTGGTGGTAAATTTCTCTATTATATGGTCATTGTGTATATATGGTACATCTACTAAATATATCTTATGCTCAATGCCGCGATCTCTCGCTGCTTGAATACCACCATCACGTACAGTTATCTGTACATACATATTTTTTATGAATTTACCTTGTTTCTGCAACATGTATCTGTAGCAATTAATTTGCCACTCCCAATCACCAAGGTCTGCTTTTTCGGGATTGTTCCAATATCTTTTAACCTTTTTAGGCTGTCCTTTATCTCCCCACTTACCCTTTCGCAAGTACACTGCACCAGAGGGGTCATCTTCTAAATAAAAATCTACACCAAGTACCTGTGCTACTTTATACGAGCCTGCATTCTTATAATCAATAAGAGATTCAGTCTCTTCGTCATAAAGGTCAACTATACCTGTTATATCCATTCCTTCCATTGATATCTCTGCTGATTCCTCATCTGCATTTTGTTCAAGTTTTGCATGATGCAATGTACCTGCCAGGGCAAAGGCATGCTCCTGTGGGTCAATAAAATATTCTTCTGTTCTTTTTAAATAAGCCTCGCAAGTTCCTATTAAACATTCGGTAACGGAAGGCTTTCTATTTGGGTCTCTTTGTTTAGCCAACTCTTTTAACATTGGCATAACAATACCCATTCTTTTGAGGTCTAGTTTTCCATTCTCAAAAATATCTTCAAACGATATATGTTCACCATCTGGGTATTTAAATCCTACTGCTGGCATAATCCTTCTTTCTGTCTTGTTTTAATGTATAGATAATACTAAACATAAAAAAACGAAACAAGTTAAATTTATTATATTTTTTACTTGACAGAGTGTTATTTAAGCCTTATATTGTTAATACTTGTTCTGGTTGGGTGATATATATAATATATATATATATATACTATACTATATAGTAATCCAGTTACTATCAATATACTCCCTATCTTTACTATATACTGGCTTATCAAACTTACGCACCCTTCTTATTATATACTGCTTTATATCGTCTAATTTAAGCATATCTATAAAAGCTTCTAATCCGAGGTCGTCTTCATCAAACACAAGTTTCTTAACGCTATCATCTTCCCAAGATTCAGGATCAGCATTGTCGTGTATAATCTTACTAATCTCTATTCCCTTCTGTACTATTGATTGACATATAGTTATCCAGTTCTTTATCTTAGTAGGGTTGTTGGTTCCAGAATGATATCTAAACTCGATAGTTCCAAGATATACTCTTGCGTGTAAGTTTAATCCGTGATATCTAGAGTCATTGTACTTTTCAAAAGATGGAATTTGACCACAATTCTGATACCAACTCTGAATAAAATCGGAGTCATCATATATACTCATTATTTGGTTTTTACCCATCGGCATTGGCTTACACCAGTTTGTGGTATGTCTTGAGTTTGGCATCATACTCATAATTGTTTTCTCAAAAGACTTCATAACCAACATAACTCCTTTGAGTTCTTTGTAAAACAAATCTCTAGCGTCTATGTGTATATGCAATCCACAACTCCTATTCACCCAGTAATTTCCATCTTGAAGATATCCAGTCATCTTATCTATTTGATAAAACAAATGGTCTCCGTTCATAGGTTTGGATATATATTCGTAACCAACTCCATCTTCATCATTGATACTTCCATCACTACTTCTTCTCCAGTAATTATGTTGACTATCCTCATCTTCTGTGTATGGACTTATAGTTTCTATTTCAACACCAACCATTCTCTCGAATTTATTATTTGAAAAAGTATCTCCCTCTTCTACAATAGAACCAATAATAATATCTCTATGGCTATGCAAGTCAACATCTGAACCTAAATCATCAAAGCAAGACTCGCAATACATACACTCATATGCTTCACTCCAGCAGCCGTAATCCATATGATCTCCTTCGCCACAGTTGTCGCACCAATAATAGTTTTCTTCAGAGCAGTAATGGCAAACGACTTCTCCGTGAGGATTGCGATCTGTATCATCACTACTGAAGTCTTGTTCGCAATCGACACAAGTAAGCTGAGGTTCAGGTTGTTCAGTTGTTTGGTTTTCTGTAGGCATATTTCCTCCTATGCTATGCCATAATTAGCAGTTATTATGTAAGCAGCAAGAACGCTAATCTCTTTAAGCCATCCAAGTTTCTTAAGAGAATTATACAATTCCTCTTCATTCTCAGCAGATATATCTATACCTTCTAACATCTTAACTTGAGATTTAACATAATCCATATATTCATCATAGGATTTATCTGCAATAAATGGATTTTTCTTTGCACGTTTGTAGAGCATCTTCATTACATAGCTCTTTGATTTTATCTGTATTGGGTCTGCTATGCCTACAAATACAGCTTTCTTCTTTTTTTCTACCATTATGAATTACCACCAGATATTTGTATAGCTCCACCATACTTCTTTTCGGTAGACTCGCAATATGCACAGAGATTATATGAGTTTACAACAACCAGTTCTTTTGCTGGCTGATAATCTCCACAATAATCGCAAGACTTCATATCATACCTATTACCTCCATAAGAGCTACCAGAAATATTAAACGAGGTATTATAACCACAGGTATCACATAGGTATCCATTGTAAGTATCTTCAACCTCGTCATATTGAAACTCTTGTTTACATTCTACGCACTTTACTTTCCAGTCTCCATTCGCGTCTAATCTCAGCTGAGCTTTCGGTTTAGCAACACACCTATAACACATTCCATCTTTTCTGTAAGTATTATCACCACAGACTTTACAAGAATCTGATATCCTAGAATAGAGGTTACCACCAAATCCGTATCCATCACCATACCCACCATATCCACCTGTATAGCTATATCTAGTATAATTCTCATTAGTCTTGACTTTTATAGTATTTTCGTTTGGTGTTCCCCAAAACTCCCCTGTGTTGAACTCATAGACTTCATCAACTGGAAGTTCTTTTATGTCTATAACAAGACCAGCATCCTTTAACGAAGCTCCGAGAATTTTAGCAGTTGAAGCCCAAAATAGGCATCTTGCTTTTTTCCAGTATGCTACGTGAAGAGGTCTGCCTTCTTCGTGCATTAGCTTAAGCACTCTATAATCTTCATCAACCCAGCTTAACGCAAAGTCGCCCTCAAGAAGATCGAATACCTCCTGGTACTTTTCCTTCTTGTTAAGGAGACCGAAGATGACTTCTGAATCAACTTGAATACTCTTTCCTATTTTACTCGCTATCGTATCATAGTTATCTATAATACCATTATGAGCACCGATTACACTACCTTTAACAAAGGGATGAGCATTTTGCTCTGTTACCATACCCTTAGTAGCTAATCTGACGTGACCCATAAATATAGTAGTATCAGCATCAATCTTCTCTAAGATTCCGTGCCAATCCTTACCACATACGAGTTCGTCGGAAGGAGTTAGAGTTTTATATACCAGCTTATCATCTTTTGAGCAAATAGCAAATCCAGTAGAATCCTGTCCTCTTACTACCGATTCAAATGTCAAATTGCTGATAATATCCTCTATTCTGTCAAGTTGGGATTCAGATTGCCAGCCTTCTCGCTTAGCGAATCCGAATATTCCACACATCTAACTGTTCCTTTCTTTTTTCTGTTAATAGTAATTACTCCGAAATTCATTCAGCCACTACCCATACTGGAGGTTCTCCTTGGGGAGATGGATTATTTCTGTCTATCATATCCCTAACATAGGGGATTAGACTATCAGCCTTCATTGCTGATAAGTAATCACTGAAATCCTTTGATTCTTTCTGTATAAATAAATCTTTTATTTTATTACTAGTACCTTTGAGAAGATTTGCTCCAAAATCAGATATAGTTAGACAAAACATCATCCAATTAACTATACTTTGCGAATTGAGACTTCCGTGATGGTATCTGTATTCCACAGTTCCGTGAAGCATTCTGGAATGCATATTTAAACCTCTATATCTTGAGTCATTATACTTCTCAGTACTAGCATACGTATTGTTCATTTCTTTGTACCAAAGATTGCAAAATTCTCCAATACTCCTTACCTCTAATATAGCTTTTGTTGGTATCTTGTCGTTCATAGGAGTTGAATATCTATTCTTACTTCTCTCCAGAGGTAACATTTGATATATAAATGGTTCTAATGCTCTAGCAACAACCATTATACCTTTTAATTCTGAAACTCCCAAATAAAATGCATCTGTATGCACGTGAATACCACAAGAATTATCTGTATACCACCCATCCTCCAATGCCCAATTACAGAAGTCTTCTACTGAACGTAAAGCATCATCACCAACTTCTGGCATCATCATAAATTCTCTTCCACCTTCAGACAATGAACCATCGTGAGTATCAGACCAATTTTTTGGATACCCATCTACGTAATCTCCACTATCTTCTAGCTCGGAATGCCATTCATCGTGAACACATTCGATCTCTACAGCTACTGGAGTTTTGCTTTTATTTAATCTATATATCTTGTCGCCAGGTAAAAGTATTTTACTTATTTGAGACCTACTGAGAGCTCTTGATGGATTTGTCATACCATTAAAACAGGCAATATCGTAGCATTTAAAACATAAAAAATCTGAATTAAAATTATATTTATCTTTATCAATATGGATAGAGCTACATCCTCTACATTTAAAAATTCTATTCTCTTGGCAAAAAAAGCAAACTTTAATCTCTTTATATTCTGGCTCTGGCAAAAGCATAAACCGAAATGATGTATTGCAGTATCTTTTTGTACTCTCACAAACATAACAATCATACTCATACTCATCGCAACAAGTATTACAGAGATGTTTGTTGTATCTTAAATTTATGTTCGCCTCTGGGTTTATCCATTCCTCGCATCCATAACATCTCACAAATTCTCTAGCCTCAAAATTAATCCTTTTTCCAATCTCTCTAAGAGATTTAATCAGCTTACTTCTTTCAGGGCTTTCAGGTTCAAGGGGTGAGTTATCTCCATAATTATTTTTAATTTCTAATTCCGTCAAAGGAGAAAGCGTTGCATCTGCCAATTCTTTCGACATATACGCCCACTTACCTCTTTTTGGCGTTAATAGCTGTATATTTCCGTTGCTCTTATATATGTCAAATATATAACCTATCCTACCATAACCCTCTTCATCGTATCCATCATCAATTTGCTCCTCAAGAGCAGTATCGAAGGTAACTAATTGACCAACTCTCCAATCCCTTGAATCTGACACTAGTCCTATTTGTTCCCAGTGAAGATATCTCTCTGTATCTACTACATTTGAGTTTAATATTACACCACCTGCCGTTTCATCGTCAATTTGTGGCAATCCTCCTGAATCTACGCTACTATCTGTATCTGCTTCAAGGGTAAACATTTCAACTGAGAAATAAGTCTCATAACAATATGGACTATCATCTATATCTCTTAAATCTGTAATCTCGCCAAGAGAATCATAAGCCAAATCTTCCTCGTGGTGATTGCTCGATCGGAGTAAAAATACTTTTTCTCCTTGATTAAAGTAATACTTAGGCATAATATATCTCTTTAGTGTTTAATTCTTGTACCAAGAATAATCTCCTTATCAAGTAATTCCAGGTTTATTATTCTTAATCATCTTTAATCTCTCTATATATGCATCAGCTTCTTCTTGGTTCTTAGCGTAGAACTTCTTACCCTCATATTCGTATGGCTTGAGATTATGTTTTATGTGGAAGGGGAGTCGTTTTTTCTTTCTCGCCATTTCTTATCTCCTTTTATTACATATAATATATAGTAAAATACTCCAGACAGAAAACTGCCTCCTGTTAATAGGATATATGCCAAGCCGTGAGGCTCACCACAAAATCCGAGTAAATGTTTAATTGTCTCTATCATAAAATATAAATTTTAGACTCCTATCCAAAAAAGAATTTAATACATTTTTTTTCATAAAGTCAAGTCTTTTTTTTTAGAGATAAAAATAATTTTAGAGTGCTTTAATACCCTCTGAAGCGTCTCTAGTGTGCTTTAATACTCTCTGAAAAGACTCTTCTAATTAGAGCTGAGTATGCCTTACTTATCTGTTCTTCGGGGATTTCCGAGGTAGAAAGCTGGCCTGGTATCTTTTGTGGACAAAATATTATTTATTCCTCTTTATTATTTTAATTACAATTTGAACAACATCGAGTACTATTTTCAACTGTTACATTCATCTCTATCTTCTTTCCTCTCTGGTCTTCAAAACTAATTGTACTACTATCTTTTTTCTCTTTGATTGTTACGTGCTTAACTTCAGAGATTCCTTCTTCTCTCAGAATAAGATGGATAGCACTATTAAGATTATGTGTATCTGCCATATGTATCACCTCCTTTCTTGGCGTTTAATGATTGTTTATTGCGAAGAGCATTTACATTTACATTTTTTATCTCCATATGCATATACTCTCCTTCCCCAAGTATCGTAAAGAACTTTCCAGTCGCCATTTTCCTCTCTTTCAAGAACAGTTATAAATTCGACAGAAATAGGTTCTTTGGAGCAAACATCATATCTACTATCATTTACCACAAAACAGATATAACCTTTCCAATTAGCCTTATTTACTGCCATAATTCGCATATTATCAAGTCCAATACTCTCCCAATCATCTTCAAACTCACCTTCGAACTTTCTAATAACTTCGTTAATCTCTTCATGCCAACCTAACTCTAAAATAGCTTCTTGGTCGGTTCCCATCTCCCATTTATTATCTTTTAACATCTAAATCACCTCCTTTCTATAATGTTTTAGGTTAATTTAATGTACTCTACGAAGCATAAATCCTCTTCTTCTACGCTTAATTTCTTTATTAGTTATTCGTAGATAAAGACTAAATGCTCTTGCATTGTCTCTATGAACAATACCCTGTCCAATATATCCTCCAACTTTTGGTTTCCTATATCTTCTTTTAAGTCTGTAAATAGAATCTATATTTGTCAAATATCTATTTAAGAGACTAACCATTTTACGAGTAAACCAATTATTAGGTATTCCCCTTGCGATATGCTCATACATCTTGTTTCACCTCCTTTCTTTTTCTTACGTAATGCCAAATGGCTATGAGTTGTTTCTTGTGATAAGAGTTAGCCTTATGGCGAGTTATATTAAAATATTTCTGAGCCCATTCGGAAAGCTCGTGCTTAGTACGAAGAGGGCATTTGTTATATGAATAATTTATCATAATGCTGGCTTGGTTAATGATATGAGGTTATAAAATTAACTAGATAGACGCATTATAATAAATTGTAAAACTAAGAGTAATAATAAACATTACGAGAATAAATATTTCGAAATATCTATCCAATAAATCTCTAATTTTATTTAACATTTTTAGTTATCTCCTTTTAGAATAATATATAGATTAATGTGCTAACACCTAATATAAGTATTATGCTGAACATTACAAAAAATATACATTCGATTATTAAGCTGGTTAGTTGTTTTAAGCTATCCATTTTATTATCTCCTTTTTTTGTTAAATTCCCATTTTTTTATCTATTTTATAGTGTTGTAATCTCCAATCTTGTCCAACACTAACAAATACGGCACTCCCAAGATGAAAAACATCTGGAAAAACATCTTTATCATAGACCATTTCAAATATAACTAATGCGTAGTTACATCTGGGTTTATCCCATAACCAGTTCCTTCCGTGCGAGATAAAACCATCTTGTATGCAACCACTTTTTATTCCAGATAATTCGTCATTCAGAATATCTTCGAATGTGCTAATAGTTTTATTGTCTAACATCTAATTCACCTCCCTTCTAAGAAGTTATTAGGTTAATATGTTCTATCAAATATCCGTTGGTCTATCTTTTTGACCTTTGACTGAACTTTGTTATTTCTGGGCATTCTACTATTTTTTATCTTTTTACGCATTTTTTTAGCTATTGATTTCGGATCTCTTTTTTCTTTTTTCTTCTGCTTCTTTTCTTTCTTAGATAGTTCCGCCCATTCTGTAAAAACGCGATAATCTGAAAAAGTTGAATTAGTATTATGGTCATAAAGCTCAAAAGATTGGTTTCTGAATTGACATTTCTGATAATGTGGTTTTATGATTAATAAACATACATCAAGAGATGGTAAGTTATTAGTCTCGTTTCCACTTGGAAATGTAAGAT
>CETM01092525.1_pt1 | contig 29984 bp, 30 predicted proteins | sample 361451 | NCBI WGS metagenome assembly CETM01 (sample SAMEA2622690, study PRJEB7988) | marine metagenome | isolation source: saline water (ENVO:00002010), including
TTAAGGTCTGATGAACAATATCGGTAGCACCTGATATCAGGTTAATTGTAAATACCGCAATAATCATGAAAATGAGGGTCGAACTATTGGCTAACATCAACTCTCCGATACCGAATCCCAGGATTAGTAAGGAAATCATTTTCATGCTTCCTGTTTTTGTTTGGGTGGAAACAATCATAAAAATACTAAAAATGCCTCCTAGGTGCTTTGTTGCGTTCAAAATACCTAGAGTGAAGCCTCCTGCCTCAAGAGTTTCAGCTACAAGTACTGGCAAAAGAACTTGGTATGAGAATCCGAATAATTCTGTTAGGGTGCATGATGTGAATAGAACTTGTAACTGTTTATTATTTTTGAGAAGAAGGAAATAACTGATTAAATTCGTTAAAGGTGCGTGTGACTGCTGAGATGATGGATAGCGTGGGGTTCGGTGCATCTGAGAAGCCACCGCAGCACTAATAACATATGCTCCACCCATGATGTAGAATCCTACACTTGTGTTAAATTGCGCTATTAAAAACCCTCCTACTAGAGCACCTGAAATTGCTCCGACTTTCGAGGCGAGATTTATCAATGCTATACCATTTAATGCTGATTGATGTTCATTTATTTGATAGGCGTAAGCGCTCCTTGTGGTTAGTTGCACAGAATCTATTGCACCCAATAGCAATGCCAACGCACTAAGTCCTGCCATACTGAAGGGAATAGATTGATTGATAGTGGCAACAGATAAAGAAATAATAGCTAATATCGTAGAAGTGAATATTATTAGAAACTTACGGTCAACCATGTCAGACAATATCCCTGCAATCATACCTCCAATCACGAACGGGACTTGTCTTAAAGCAAAAATTAAGCCCACAAATACAATGGATTGGCTTATATCGTAGGAGATCCATCCCAAGAGAACTTGCTGCATCCCAAGAGACATATGAGCAGCTACAGAAGAAGTCCATAACATTCTAAAATTATGAGACTTAAAGGTTTGGATGCTTTGATGATAAATGTTCAAGTTTTTATTCTCATACTGAATGGTACAGCAGTGTATCATATCTATAAGCTGGCATTAGAGCATATTCCTCGCTATGGAGTATGATTAAACTTGAAAAGGTGTAATTTTTCTGGCAACATGTGTTAATGGATATAGGCGCATTTAAAATACAAGACGACATTCCAGAGATTACCAATCCATACGTTATTGCTATGATCAAACCCTGGGTTGATGTTGGTAAAGTGGGAACATTAACATTAAATCGTATAGAACGTTTTTTTGGTGCCACTGAAATAGGACAATTGGCAAAACCGGGCAAGTTTTTTGATTTCACTCGATACAGACCTAACATGAGGTTTGTTCAAGGCAAAAGAACAATGCGGATTCCAAATAGTTTTCTGAAACATGGTAAGTCAGAGAATGGGCAAGATTATTTATTTCTCCACTTGTTTGAACCACACGCAAATGGCGAAGAATACGTTGAATCCATATTAGAAATCGTGAAACAATTTAAAGTAGAACGTTACTGCAGAGTAGGAGCTATGTACGACGCTGTTCCACATACCCGCCCAATTTTAATTACTGGTGCAATTGGTGAGATTAATCAAATCAGACAAGTTGAGAATCTAAGATTGCGTCAGAGCAGTTACCAGGGCCCAACTACTATCATGAATTTGCTTGCTGTTGGCATTGATGATTTGGAAATGGAAACGTTGAATTTCATGGCACATCTCCCTCAATATGCACAGCTAGAAGAAGACTATAGTGGAGTATCAAAGATGATTGAAGTTTTGTCATCCATTTATGCTGATATACCGAAAGATCTCTCACCAATCAGGCGAGGACAAAGGCAATATAGAGAATTAACTAAAGCAGTGGAGAATAACTCTGAGCTGAAAGGTCTAATAGAACAAATGGAATCAATGTATGATTCAGACCGCAAATCGGAACTCGATGAGTCGCAAGGGGATGAGGCTTCGTCTCTGTCTCCAGAGATTGAGGATTTCTTAGACGAAATAGGCCAGCAGCTAGAAGACGATAAGTAGATCTGTGGTAGCGCGGGAGGGACTCGAACCCCCGACCTATGGATTATGATTCCACCGCTCTAACCAGCTGAGCTACCGCGCCGTAATTGAATAGTCATATACTAAATTCGAGATTTGATGTTACCCTTGCCGTTTATAACTGTCAATGAAAGGAAAGAATTTATTCTGGTTGTCGATGATGGAAAATCACGAAGATATTATTTACGATTTACACTCCATTGCCCAAAACATCATACTTAGTGGTGTATCAATACCTGAACTTGTTCCGGGCTCGGGTATCTATGGCATAGAGATCGTTCATGACCTATCAGATTTAGGTTGCGTGATAATTGACTTTAAAGGATGTTTAAAAATAATTGACATCAATATGTTAGGAATGGTTGTGCCGGAAATAGGCATTAATAACTCTTTATCTATAACGGATTTGGATGTAGGTCTATATGAGACCACTATATTGTTCGCTACTATGATTAGGCAGTTAAGTGAGACTAAAAAACTCTTAGTGTAGTGCCAGTAGACTAATCAGAAGCAAGATTTTACGAGAAATCCAAATCCCCGCTTCTTCCGCCGGATTTCTTAATCACTTTTATATCGGTAATGGTCATTTGGCGATCGGATGCTTTAGCCATGTCGTATATAGTGAGTGCAGCGATACTAACGGCTGTTAAAGCTTCCATTTCAACACCTGTTTTACTGGAAGTTTTAGCATAACCTTCGATATTTATCGACGAAGTAGATTCTTCAATTATTAGTTCTACAGTGATTTTTTCCAGTGGTAGTGGGTGGCACAAAGGAATAAGATCTGATGTTTTTTTCGCTCCCATGATTCCTGCTAATTGAGCAACCGTAAACACATCTCCTTTCTTGATCAATCCTTGTTTAATTAAATTAAGTGTCTCTTTTGACATTGTCACAGCCCCTACTGCAGTAGCTTCGCGAACTGTTACATTTTTGTCCGCCACATCTACCATAGATGCATTACCTCCTTCATCTATGTGAGTTAGGCCTTCTGATGGTGGATGCTGGTCCATGACAGTATCTCCTTTGCTGGCCGCGTCAGCGGCTGCATATGCTAGTTTGTCAGCGAGTTCATTCCCGGGATCCCCAGAGTGTCCTTTGACCCAATACCAAGTGAGTTGATGCCTAGCTGCTTCAAAGTCTAGTTGCGACCAAAGGTCTTTATTAACATTCCTTTTCCAGTTTTTGGTCATTGAATTGATGACATAGCTGCTGTCAGAAAAAATATCTATCTTGGAACTGGAAGGTATAGCTTGTAGACCTTTAATTACTGCAGTAATTTCCATTTTGTTATTCGTTGTGTTCGCATCCCCTCCAGATAGTTCCTTAATCATTTGACCATTGGAGAAAATAACGGCTGCCCAACCGCCGGGACCAGGATTACCTTTGCATGAACCATCTGTGTAGATCTGAATAGATTGCATTTCTAACCACCTATATGGAACATTTCAATCTTGTTTTTGCTAGCATCAGGAGTTTGATTCGTGGAACGTTCTTCAGAATATCTGTCTTGCCTAACGTTCCAAGATGATGTAATAAGATTAGTTAATTCCGAATCAGTAGCTCCAGACCGCATGGGGGTTTTTAAGTCAATGCCTCCTGTCGCAAACAAGCAAGTAACCAGTTTCCCATCAGTACTTAGGCGAGCCCTAGAACATTGGGAGCAAAAAGGCTTTGTTACTGATGATATGAGGCCAATTTCTCCTGAACCATCTGAATATTCATATCTATCTGCTACTTCTTCAGGGTAGTTCTTTTTGATTGGACGTATGTCTAAATCTTTTTCAATAATCCTAACAATTTCTTGAGAGGGTACAACGTGGTCAAAATCCCATTGGTTTTGGTTGCCAACATCCATGTACTCTATAAACCTCAGGATAAAATTGTTGTCTTTGCAATATTTTGCCAAATCTACAATAGTATGGTCATTTACCCCTTTTTGGACGACACAGTTGATCTTGATAGGTGTTAGCCCGGCTTGTTGAGCCGAAGAGATGCCTTCCAATACTTTATCAACAGAGAAACCGACTCCGTTCATATGTTTGAACACTTCGTTATCCAACGAGTCTAAGCTTATTGTTATCCGTTTCAGCCCCGCCTGTTTTAATTTTTCAGCTTGCTTTGGTAGTAAGTATGCGTTAGTGGTCAGTGCTATATCTTTGATTCCATCTAGTTCATCAATCATATTTATCAGATTACTTACATTCATTCGCAGCAGAGGTTCACCACCAGTGAGTCGGATTTTGCTCACTCCTAATTGACTAAAAATACGGGTTAACCTTGAGATTTCTTCGAAAGACAGGATGTCCTCTTTGGGTAAGAATTTGTAAGCAACCCCAAACGTTTCTTTAGGCATACAATATGGACACCTAAAATTACATTTGTCTGTGACCGATATCCTTAAGTCTTTTAATGGTCTATTAAATTTATCAAATATATTCATTTGACCTAATGTGCTGGCAACCTTTTTGTGAGTGCCTTTGAGTTTTAGGGTTAATTATACAGGATTAAGAGACGCCCTTTAATTTTTGAAGAGATACGATGATTTTCTGAAGTGCATCTGCCCTGTGGCTGATTAAATTCTTGGTATGCAGGTCGAGCGCAGCCATAGTTGTATTTAGACTAGGTAGTAAGAATATAGGATCGTAACCAAACCCATGTTCTCCTTGGGGCTTATCATTAATCATTCCGCTGAGTGCTCCTTGAGCTATCAATGGTTGGGGAGTTAATCCTACAATGGAAATAGAGCACACAAATCTAGCAATCCTATTTTCTGAAGGAGCTGTTTCAAGATTCCGCAGCACTAAATTGATACGATCCATATCGGAAAGGTTTTCACCGCCATATCTTGCAGAGTAAATCCCGGGTTCTCCGCACAAAGCATCAATTTCTAATCCTGAGTCATCGGCTAAACAAGGGAGGCCGGTAGCTTCATACCCATACGTGCTTTTAATAAGAGAATTTTCTTCGAAAGTAGTTCCCGTTTCATCTACTTGTTCAAGTATTCCTACGTCGGCTAATGATATAAGTTCGTATCCTAATGGATTTAGGATTGAACTATATTCTTTCATTTTGCCATTGTTTTGAGTGCAGATTAATATTTTCGCCATTATTTGATACCTTACCTATATAAGGCCTTGTTGTACTAGCTCATCTAATTCTTCCCTAGTGTACTTGAGCCATTTTTTATAAATTTCGTCATTGTGCTGGCCTAACTCTGGACCAGTGTGTCTTATTTCTCCGGGATCTTTGTTGAGCTTTGGTATAACGCCAACCATTTTAGTTGGTCCTATGACAGGGTCTTCTATTTCTACTATGTTATTTCTTTCTGATATATGAGGATCCTTGGATATATCTTCGGAGTCGTAGACCTGGCCGACTATTCCTCCAGTTGGTATGAGAGTCTCCAACACTTCTGAAGCTGTTTTATCATCGAACCAAGTTTGGATTTCCTCGTTGAGTTCATCTCGATGAGATATTCTGTCTTCATTAGTTGCGAACTGTTGTGCTGTCATCAGCGACGTTAATCCCATAGCCTTCACCAAGGTCTCCCAAGTATTTTGAGAAGTGGCGGACAATCCGACCCATTTGTCATCGGATGTATGGTACAGATTCCGAGGCGCTGCATCAGGGAAGTTATTTCCGGATCTGCCACGATTAATATTGAGTTTATCGAACATCGTTACAAAAGGTATCATTAACCTCATTAGAGGCTCGTAAAGACTTAGATCAATTATTTCACCTGTTGTGTCGGATGAGGTGTCTCGTTTATACAATGCCATCATGCCGGACATAGCGCCAAATATGCCAGAGACTTCATCGGCTAATGGTAATGGCGGTAGATTGGGAGGAGAATCTTCGAATCCTGCCATGTTGACATATCCACTCATGCATTCTGCTACAGTACCGAAGCCAGGTCGATCTTTATAAGGACCCGTCTGCCCGAATCCTGAATACCTAAGGATTATCAGCTTAGGATTTATTTCGTGGAGTTCTTTGGGAGATAAATCCCATTTTTCTAGTGTCCCGGGTCTAAAACCTTCTATAAGAATATCAACGTGTTTAATTAATTCTCTAAAAATTTCTTGCCCTTTGGGTTGATTCAAGGAAAGAGTCACAGATTTTTTGTTCCTCGAATGAACTTTCCACCATACCGAACTTCCTTCAATAAAAGGCCCCCAATTTCTCAAAGGGTCACCGGTTCCGGGTTTCTCTATTTTGATGACTTCAGCGCCAAAATCTGCCATTAAACTACTGGCAGTGCCGCCTGCTACAATCATAGAGATGTCTAATACTTTTATACCTTGGATTGGTCCACTCATATTTGCCTCTTTTATTCTTCTTCTAAGAAGAACTTTGATACTTCGTCTAGCGTCTCTTTGGGATATTCAAGAGGCAAAAAATGGCTGCCAATGCCCATGGCTTTCACTCTGGCTTTTTCTGCCATATCAATCCAGCGTAGGATAGCGGGGTCGTCTGCCACTTGCCCTCCTGCATATTCACCTAAAAGGAGTAAATAACTTCCTTTTAATTCAGTAAAATATTTATCTACTTCCATGCCGTACCTTGTTTGATAATAGTGAGCTTCTACTTCGGGAGGGCAAAGTAGCTCGACTTTGCCATCTTGTAAGGTTTTAGTTCCACCGTCTAAATATCCTTGGAAAGATTCTTCACTCCAGTTTTTGAATGCATTACGATTCCGATACGCTTCATATATTGCTTCTCTAGAGTCCCACACCATTCGTTTACTTCGGGTTCTATCCAATCTTGTCTCGAGTTGCTCTGGAGTGATCATTGAAGAACGGTTTCTAAGGGTGGTTTCAGTAAGCGCTATTTTTGAATATCTTCCGGGAAGCATGTGGGAGGCCATCAAGGTCACCAGGCCACCTGAAGAATGCCCTATTCCATGTATGTCAGTTAGGTCTAATTCTAGTATGAACGCTGCCACGTCTTGTCCGACTAGTTCAAAATCGTAATCGCCGGTAGGTTGTTCAGTGTATCCATGCCCCCGTTGATTTAAACATATGACATGGAAATGTTTTGAAAGTTCTCTCGCATAAGGGTTCCAAACGTTTCCGCATAGCCCAGTTGCATGCACCATTAGTAGGGGAGGGGCAGAAGTGTTTCCCCAGTCTAAATAGTGTTGAGTTATTCCGTTTGCTTTTATGTAATTACTAGTTGGAGTCAAGGTGTCCTCGATTTGTGTACAGATTTTAGTTGTATATTAACAAATTTTTGCGAGTATTTTGAATTTAAATTAGGAAAGTTAAGGATAGAAGTTACTATTGTGGTTGTTCCCTGTATGTTATAATCCCTGTTGGTTTATACTTGAAGAGAGGTGTTTAAAAAGATGCCTGTTGAATACTCTGTTCAATATGGAATGATAGGAATCTTGGCGGTGGTGGCTACAGCAATCCCCACGAGTTTGATACTCATTTCTTGGTTTCTTGAAAAAATAGGATTACGACCGAAAAATCCCACGGAAGTTAAGTCTGACCCATATGAATGCGGCATGGAAGCTGTTGGTGGACCGTGGCACAAATTCAATTTCAAATATTATATGTATGCCATATTATTTGTTATTTTTGATGTAGAAATAATATTTTTGTATCCCTGGGCTGTGAAATTCTTAGATTTGTCATTATTTGCCCTCATAGAAATGTTTGTGTTTGTGGGTATATTATTAATAGGTTGGTTGTACGCTTGGCGGAAGAATGATCTGGAGTGGAGATAGGCAATGTTGAATGACGATTGGCTAAGTGAAGGTTTATCACTACCAGAAAGGACAATGGGTACTGACAAGAAAGAAGGTTCGGAGATTCAGGATCTTATAGCTAATTCAACTGAACCAATTCCTGGAAATATGGTTGAAGTTCCTGATGATTTGAAGAATAATTTGGTTGTTACTTCAATTGATGCATTAGTTAATTGGGGAAGGAAGTCTTCATTATGGCCAGTGTCTTTTGGTTTGGCGTGCTGCGCCTTCGAAATGATGGCTTCGGCAATGAGTCGGTTTGATTTGTCTAGATTCGGAATGGAAGTGTTTAGAGCTTCTCCAAGACAGGCAGACTTGTTGATAATAGCGGGTACGGTGACTTGGAAAATGGCTCCTGCGATTAAGCGAATCTATGATCAGATGCCAGACCCCAAATGGGTCATTTCGATGGGGGTTTGCGCCACTAGCGGAGGGCCATATTATGGCTCTTATAGCGTGGTCCCTGGTGTCGACCATATCATCCCAGTTGATGTTTATGTGCCGGGTTGCCCGCCACGGCCAGACGCTTTGCTCTATGGCATTATGGAACTCCACGAAAAAATAAAGAAATCCAATAACGTTAAGAAATGAAGAATTAATAATGGCGCTAACAGACTTACATGGAGATATCGTTGCTGATAAGCTTTCTGGATCAGTCCCTGATAGTGTAGAAAAATCAGATTTGAGAAATGTATGGATAAAATCTGAAAAACTAATCGAAGTCTGCCAGTTTATGATGTCTGAAGACGATTTTCGGATGGACTATCTTAATGCTGTGACAGCAGTTGATTTTATAGATCATTTCGATGTTATTTATCAACTTACTTCAACTTCAACCCAACAGAGAGTTACTATCAGAGTTAGTCTTACAGGTAGGGATAACCTTCAGATTGATTCAGTGACGAAACTGTGGGGCGGGGCTAATTTGCAAGAACGCGAAATATGGGATCTGATGGGAATTAAATTCACGGGTCACCCTAATATGAAACGTTTGTTGTTGTGGGAAGGATTCGAAGGGCACCCACTGCGCAAGGACTTTTTGTAGGATATAAAATGAATATCAGAACAGAACCTATGACAGTTAATATAGGGCCACAGCATCCCAGTACTCATGGGGTTTTTAGAATTAGAGTTACTTTTGATGGTGAAGATATTGTAGAAGCCGAACCTATATTAGGATATCTTCATAGAGGAACAGAGAAACTAGCAGAAGAAAGGAATTACGTCCAGATAGTAACTCTGACTGATCGATTGGATTACACGGCTTCAATGACTAATAATCAGGCTTATTGTTTAGGAGTTGAACAATTACTAGGAGTAGAACCTCCTATTAGAGCTAAATACTTAAGAACAATGACAGCTGAATTACAGAGAATAGCATCGCATCTGATAGCTGTGGGTTTTTTCTTGCAAGAATTAGGTACCTTTGGAGGGACTCCACTGATGTATGCGTTTAGAGCCAGAGAGCGGATACTAGACATGTTTGAGATGTTGTGTGGAGCTCGAATAACTCTTAGTTATATGAGACCAGGAGGAGTTTTTTGGGATCCACCTGCCGAATTCTGGTCTTCTTTAGATCAATTTCTCAAGGAATTCCCAGACGACTTGTCAGAAATGGAAGACTTGTTACTGAATAATGAGATTCTAATGGTACGGACTCGGCAAGTAAGCCCTCTGTCTGCTGAAGAAGCTATAAACAATTCAGTGAGCGGCCCAGTTTTGAGAGCAAGTGGAGTTAAGATGGATCTTCGTGTCTTGGATCCATATGATGCTTACAGTATGGTTGATTTTGATATTCCTATAGGCTCTGTAGGGGATAACTACGACAGATTCTGGGTGAGAATGCAGGAAGTGAGGCAGAGTCTTCGCATTGTCGAGCAATGTGTCGAACAGATTGAACCTGGAGATTACAGGTTGGATTTACCCAGGGTTTTGAGGGCTCCTGCTGGTGCGGAAAGTTATGGCAAAGTAGAAGCACCCAAAGGAGAATTAGGATTTTATTTATTTAGCGATGGAGGAGTTTCTCCATACAGAATGAAAATCCGATCACCGTCATTGATTAATCTAAGCGTTATAGATCGATTGCTCGTTGGATGGAAATTAGCCGACATGATTGTTTCTTTAGGTAGTATAGATCTTAATATGGGAGAAGTGGATCGATGACCTGTGCTTTAGAAGGCTTCTACCAGACTAATGCTTTATACCAAACCATCCATAGTGTTATGTCCGGAGTTATGCCTTGCTGGTTAGCTACCATCGCAACGGGAATAATGTTTTCATTATTCCTTGTGAATATTTTTTTAGTTAGTACAGCCCTGATGACTTGGGGTGAGAGACGTTTACTCGGGCGTTTTCAGACTAGAGTAGGACCAAACAGGTGGGGTCCGTTTGGATTGTTGCAACCAATAGCGGATTTAATATCCCTTCTGTTTAAAGAAAACTTGATACCTAGAGGATCCGACAAGTTCTTATTCATCATAGCCCCCATTATTATAATGATGCCTGTAATTATGGTTATTGGAGTAATACCTCTATCTCCAGGGGTTGCTCTTGCAGATTTAAATATAGGTGTGTTGTATATCTTGGCAATAACTTCGGTGACTTCTTTGGGGATTTTTATAGCCGGATGGGCATCCGATAATAGGTTCGCCATTTTTGGAGCAGTTCGTGGTGTGGCGGTATTGATTAGTTATGAAGTACCTGTTGTTATATCATTGCTGGCTATAGTTATAGTTTCTGGTTCGATGTCTCTACTTGATATTGTGGAAGCCCAGGCAATCCCTTTCCTAATGGTTCAACCGATGGGGTTATTAGTATTTTTCATTGGAAGTAGTGCTGAAATGAATCGTACCCCCTTTGATATAGCTGAGGCGGAGTCGGAAATAATTGCTGGATATCACACTGAATTTAGTGGAATCAAATTCGCAATTATTCAAGCTGCTGAATACGGCGCTATGATTGTTACGTCAGCAATCATTGCTGTGGTATTTTTGGGAGGATGGTCTGGTCCGTTACCGGAATACCTGGGATGGCTATGGCTATTAATCAAAATTCTAGTTTGTGTATTCGTATTTACTTGGGTTAGGGCTACTTTGCCTAGGCTTAGAATTGACCAGATAATGGCATTCTGCTGGAAAGGCTTACTCCCGATGAGTCTGATTAATTTATTTGCAGTTGTTATAGAGACATTTATTCTCAAAAGCCCCGAAGGGCAATTGAGTGTAGCAGACTTATGGATAATGTGTGTTATAAACACTATAATCACCGTTTGTACAGTGATAGTTTTGAACAAATTAATATCGAATAAAGTAGATCCTTTAAGATCAGGATCAAGAATTGTATCCCAGGAAGAATTGTTACTCGACGGACAGGGGGACTAATGTACGGCATAGAAATGGTAAAAGGACTATTGGTCACTCTGAAGAATTTCTCTAAAAAACCAGTAACGATTCAATATCCAGAGCAAAGGGTATCCCAGCACCCAAGATTCAGGGGAGAAGAATTTAGTTGGTATGAAGAAAGATGTACGGGTTGTGCATCTTGTGCTAAATATTGCCCTTTGGGGATTATAGAAATAGTTACAGATCCTAGTGAAACGGCAGTCAAACAAGGTGACAAATACAAGCTTGAAAAATTTGATATTCAATTGTTTAGATGTATGTTTTGCGGTTTGTGTGTAGAGGCTTGTCCATATGATGCGCTATTCATGGGTAGTGGTTTCGAAGAAGGCAAATATACACGTAATGACATGATTATAACCATAGATGACTTAAGGAATTCTCCTAAAAATCCTTCCACCTGGTATCGTCCGCAATTGGAAGCTAAGCAATATGATCCAAGAAGTGGCCAACAACTAAGCTGGAAAGAAGTAGGACGAGAGTCATGGAATTGGCATAAGACTGAAAAAGCGGGAATGCGAATCACTCCTGACTCCAACCAAGAATAGGGATTATGATTGAAGATTTGATATTTGCAATTTTGGCTGTTGCTGCTTTAGCTTCTGCAATTGGTATGATAGCTGTAAAGGATTTGTTCAGAGCTGCACTATGTTTGGTAGCTGTGTTCATATCCATAGCTGGTATATATGTACTCTTAAATGCGGAATTTTTGGCTGTGGTTCAAGTCTTGGTGTACGTTGGTGCTATTTCAATATTAATTATATTTGCTGTGATGTTATCTGATGATGTGAAGCGTGGTAATTTATCCAATAAGTTGCAGATTCCAGCTATATTACTTTGCGGTGTTATCTTAGCTGTATTACTCGTGTCTGTTGTTTCTACTCAATGGAACACAATTTCAGAAGTTAACAGAAGTCTAGTAGATACGGTGCAAATTTATTCAGTAGATCCGGATATAAGCCAGACTACTGAAGATTTTTCCTTGGCTTCTTTGTTGCTAACTGATCATGTCTTGGCTTTTGAGCTAGTGTCTGTGTTATTGCTTGCCGCTCTGGTGGGTGCTTTGTCTCTAATGAGGGGAGGTGGTGAACAATGATGTCGTTAGAGACTATATTAGGATTAGCCGCTATGCTGTTTGTAATAGGTATATTTGGTGTTCTTACTAAGAGAAATATAATTGCCGTTTTTATGTCTTTAGAACTCATGTTTAACTCTGTTAATTTGACCTTTGTGGCTTTGAGCTATTACGTAATGCCAGTGAATCTAGTGACGGACCTGAGTACTGCTATGACCGGGCATGTGTTTGCTATTTTCGTGATTGCTGTAGCAGCGGCTGAAGTGGCGGTAGGCTTAGGTATAGTATTCGCACTCTATAGAGTAAATGGATCTATAGAACTAACCAGTGACATGGGGAGATCTAACTAACATGTGGATGGAATTTAAAAAAGTTTCCAATTTAATGACTGCTGAGATATGGAAAGAAGCTATAGAAGCAGAAGGTTTGCCTGTAAAGATATTGCCAGACGAGGGTTTGGCTGCATGGTCTTACAATAATCCATTTACTATTTATGTGCCTAAAGGCAAAGAACATGTAGCTGAAGAAATCCTGAGGAAACTATAGATTATGTCGGCATTAACCATTTGGCTCGCTTTCCTAGCCCCTTTAACCAGCTTTGTAATCATAGCTTTGGTTGTGCGACCATTTTTCCCGAAATATCAATGGATTAGCCCGTATTTACTGATAACTGGGCTATGTGTTTCTCTCGTAGTTGCGGTACTACTATTCCTTGACACGTTAGCTACAGGTGGCCCCGGATACACTAGCTCATACGAATGGATCAGAATAAATGATGCAGCTGTAATAGATTTAGGAACGTACATCGACTCAGTGAGTGCTGCTACGCTACTAGTTGTAGTTTTTATTAGCTTGCTAGTTCAAGTCTATTCTATGGGATATATGCATGGAGATACCGGGTACGGGCGATACTTTGCGACTATGGCATTATTTACCTCGTCAATGATTGGACTTGTGATTTCATCAAATATTGTCCAGCTGTATGCTTTTTGGGAATTGGTAGGATTATCTTCATATTTACTGATCGGTTTTTGGACAGAACGTCCTGCAGCAGCGGCTGCAGCTAAAAAGGCATTTATCATAACTCGTATAGGTGATGTGGGATTTTTGATAGCGATTCTGTTTTTGATTAATCATTCATTTGCTATTCCAGAATCTTCAAATGTTAATGTGCTGCATATACCTGATTTATGCGCTTTAGGCGGCACGATGTCTGCTCTGATTGTAACGATAATCACTCTTGGTATATTGTCAGGAGCGATGGGTAAATCCGCACAATTTCCTTTCCATACTTGGTTGCCTGATGCTATGGAAGGCCCGACTCCGGTTAGTGCGTTGGTACATTCTGCAACTATGGTAGCTGCAGGAGTGTTCTTGTTGGTTAGATTGTTCCCGTTCATTAGTGAATCAGATACCACAATGTTGGTGATTGCTGGGGTAGGAGCATTTACTGCGGTATTTGCTGCAACAATGGGTTTAGTAGTTAACGATATAAAAAGAGTTCTAGCATACTCTAGTATAAGTCAACTTGCTTATATGTTTGCTGCAATTGGTCTTGGAGCGTATGGCCCCGCGATATTTCATTTGATAACGCATGCGTTTTTCAAAGCTCTCTTATTCTTGGGTTCAGGAAGTGTAAATCATGCCACTCACACTTTTGACATGAAAGAGATGGGCGGCTTGAGGAAATATATGCCCTGGACCTACGCATTGATGATAGTGTCCTCTCTAAGTTTAATAGGTTTACCGCCACTTGCAGGATTTTGGAGTAAAGATGAAATCATGTTATCTGCATGGGAACAGATGTTGCATGGATCCGTTTTTGAGGTTGTAATCTTAGCTTTATTAGCTATGGGTGTGGTGCTAACGGCTTTTTACACATGGCGAATGATAAGTCTGACTTTTCATGGTGAATATAGAGGCTCAGACGATGGCCATGGTGATCATGCGATCCATGAATCGCCTTGGATAATGATTGCTCCAATGGCGATACTTGGCGTAGTTACAGTATTTGCCGGTTTTCTTGCCAATCCACCATTTAACGTTGGCCCTATCAGTAAACATTGGCTTAACGACTTTATTTCTTCAAGTGCTGTGTTCCATCATGTACACCATGCAGCAGACTTCAGTATTCTAGTAGCAGCTATGTCTACTTCTCTCGCCATAGTAGGACTAGTAGCAGCTTTGTATTACTTTAAAGTTAGTAAAAAAGGAACAAAAGAACCATTAGAATTTATGAATAGTATGTATCGATTGATATATAACAAATATTATTTGGATGACTTATATGAAGATGTTATTGTCAGAAATATACTCCAAAAACGGATAGTTAACATAACTGCTTTTTTTGATAAGTATATCGTGGATGGATTAGGCCTAACTTTAGGTTTTGTAATCAAGAATGTAGGACATGTTTTGGGTTTAGCTCAAAATGGAAATGTTCAGTTTTATACATTTGTAATTAGTTTGGGAGGGGTTATAGGTTTAATTGTTCTTTTGATGTATAGCCCCGGATTGGGAGGCTAATATGATGGATTATCCTGCTATATTATCAATCGTCATATGGTTGCCATTTGTAATTGCTATAGGTCTTCTGATAACGCCGGTACGACATGCCTATGTACGCTATATAGCGCTGGCAGTCACTTTAGTAGATGCAGTCCTCGCCAGTCTCTTATTTATAAACTTGGATAAAAACATGCCTTTGGGTGGTTTCCAGTGGGTAGATAGAATCACTTGGATTGATAGTTCTCTTGTTAAGTCTCAATACCTAGTAGGATTAGATGGCCTGAGTGCTCCTCTGGTTCTTTTGACTGCGATATTAGGTGTCTGTGCTGTGATTGCTTCTTGGCACATCAGCGTTAGGATAAAGGAATATTTTATTTGGCTTTTGGTGTTACAGACGGCTATATTGGGAGTATTTACGTCCTTAGATCTACTCCTATTCTTCTTGTTTTGGGAGCTCGAATTAATCCCTATGTATATGCTTATATCAGGCTGGGGTAGTGGTAGAAAAGAATATTCTTCGATGAAATTCTTGATATTTACCATATTGGGGAGCGCATTTATCATTGTGGGTATCATCACCACATTTATAACATCAGATCCTCATACTTTAGATATGACGATGTTGATTTTGAATAGTGGTGGCAACCTTATTCAACTGGGATTCTATGGAGCTACATTTGTGTACTTCTGCTTCTTTATAGGGTTCGCTATAAAGTTACCTGTATGGCCAATCCATACTTGGTTGCCAGACGCGCACACAGATGCGCCCACTGCTGCTAGCGTGATATTGGCTGGAGTTATGTTGAAGATGGGAGGATATGGTTTATTGAGAATAAATGTGACAATGTTTCCTCTTCAAACCGTGGCATACTCGTATTTTATAATATTGTTAGGTGTCATCAGCGTATTGTATGGCGCGTTCATGACATTAAAACAAACGGACTTAAAGAGATTGATAGCTTATTCTAGCGTGAGCCATATGGGTCTGGTGTTAGTTGGGATAGGATCCTTTACTTCTGCTGGCTTAACTGGCGCTGGCATGCAGTTATTTACTCACGGAACTATAACCGGACTTTTATTTTTATGTGTTGGATTGGTTTATGATAAAGCCCACACCAGAAGTATTCCTGAACTAGGCGGATTATTTATCAGGATGCCACTAGTAGCTATAGCCTTTACGATCGCCGGTTTAGCTTCGTTGGGATTACCTGCGTTAAGCGGATTTGTGTCAGAGATTCTTGTGTTTAGTGGTGCATTCCCTGGGTTCCCTATATTAACTATATTGGCTGTATTAGGAATCATACTAGCTGCAGGATATATATTATGGATGTTAGAACGAGTTTTATTTGGTGAAGTGAAACCTAAAGTACAACATGTATCGGATGCCACTGTACTAGAGGCATTTCCATTAATTTTACTAGTAATAATGATAGTCGCATTGGGTATATTTCCCGGAATTTTAATAGATGTTCTAGACCAGGCTATATTACCCGTTGTGACTAAGTTTGGAGGAGTGTAGTCAATGAATATTTATGATTTATTCCTCATATCTCCTGGGTTATCTGTAATAATTATTGGGTTTGCAGCGTTAATAGTCGATTTGGTCACCAAAAACAAAAATCTTATGGTATTTGGAATTCTCGTTTTGCTTCTCATTCCATTAGGATTAGGTGCTCTCCAATTACAGATGATAAATACAGGTTCCATCTTAGATGTGTCAAATAGTTCAGGCCTCTTGGAACACAAATACAATGTGGATGTATTTTCCGTTTCGTTACAAATGCTTATCGTTTTCGCTGTTGCGATCACGGTGATGATTTCTGCGAATTATTTAACTAATCAATTTAAAACAAAGGGAGAATATTACACTTTAATGTTGTTTTCCGCGGCTGGAATGATGACCTTAGTAAGTGCTTCCGAATTAATTTTGTTGTATGTTGGCTTGGAACTTACTGGATTACCCATAGCTTTATTATTAGCACTGACCTTGACAAAATCGGCGACCAGCGGTGCTTTGAAATTCTTAGTAGTAAGCGCATTGAGCTCAGCTATCATGTTGTATGGAATGGCATTCCTATTTGGGTTTACTGGTACTACTATAATCCCTGAAATGTCTAAGTCTATTCTTTCTCAAGGTTCGATAGCCACATTGGATAATAATACTATTCTTCTGGTGGCTGTATCTTTGATTGTGATAGGTATCGGATTTAAATTGTCAGCCGTACCATTTCATATGTGGGTACCGGATGTATATCAATCTGGCCCTCCTCCTATAGTTGGGTTTTTATCTGTTGCAAGTAAAGCTGCAGCCTTTGCTTTGTTCCTAAGAATAATCTACCAAATATTTGGTGACATATATGTAAATTGGCCATTGCTTATAGCCATCATTGCAGCTGCCTCAATGATTATAGGAAATATTATGGCAATGGTTCAGACGAATATAAAACGAATGCTTGGATTCAGTACTATCGCACATGCTGGGTATCTGCTTACAGGAGTTGCAGCCATTGCCGTTATTCAGGCTGACAAAACGTTTGGTTTAGGGATAGACGGCGGTAGTTCTGTATTATTTTATTTGGCAACTTATGCTTTAGCTAATCTAACTATTTTTGCGGGTATAACACTGGCAGGAAACCGAATGATTGGTGATGAAATATCTGATTACAAAAGCATGATCCGCAAGTCCCCACAGGTAGCAATAATGATGAGTTTTGCACTCATAGCTTTGATAGGTATACCTCCTACAGGAATTTTTATATCTAAGTTTTATATTTTTAGCGCAGCTGTGGATAGTGGTCTAACCTGGTTAGTTGTGATTGGAGTAATTAACAGTGTGGTTTCCGCCTATTATTACGTTAGATTGATCAAAGTTATGTTCCAATCGGAGGAAGATGATCCAGACGATAATAAGTTAGAAACTCCTATACTAACGTTGGCAGCAATGTACATTACAACTATTGGCACCATCTGGTTAGGAATATCACCGTCATCGTATATCTCTATATTGGAAAAAGGGGTCTCGCTGTTGTCAGGAGTTAATTGATCATGAAAGAAGTCGGAATAATTTACAATTCTATGAATGCTAATGCTGTCGATTTAGCAAATAAGCTACATGAAGGAATATCTTCAAGTCAGCAGATGTGGATTAACTCGTCTGATGATGTACAAAATTTGTCTGAACAAATCAGAAACAGCGATATGATTATCACTGTTGGGGGTGATGGTACTATACTTCGTGTCAATCGCATAACTTCTGAGTGTGGTGTTCCTATACTAGGGATAAACATGGGAAGATTGGGATTCATGACTGAACTTACTGCTGAAGAAGCTTTGGATAAGGTGGGAAAGTATCTTAGCGGCTCGTTTCGTGTCGAAGAGCGCAATATGTTGCAGAGCACTATATCATCAGGATCATTTTCTGGAGACTTGGGTCCGCACCATGCGTTGAATGACATAGTATTAGCTAGGGGCACCTCATCTAGAGTCGTGACAATTAAAGTCCTTGTAGATGGCGCAACCCTAACCGTGTTTAGGTCTGATGCTGTCATTGTGAGCTCTGCTACAGGGAGTACCGGTTATAACCTTTCTGTCGGAGGTCCTATTTTAGACCCTCTGTCTCAGAGTATTGTAATTAAACCAGTTGCAGCACATATAGGCTTATCTACCGGCATAGTGCTGAATGATTATTCTACGGTGGAAATGATTGTCGAAGGGTTTCAGGATTCTATCATGAGTATAGATGGTGCCTATGACTATCCGTTAATTCCAGGTGATTCAGTGATGATTAAACAGAGCGAAAGGAAAGCTAGATTTGCACGGGCAAATCCTCCAGAACACTTTTATGAAACATTAACTCGTAGATTGGGCTTTGGGCTAGACGTGTCTAGAGCGGTACGTTATTGATATGAGCACTGACAACACTGAATCACAGTTGGATCGTCAGCTTCTTTATGAAGGGAAGATAATTAAAGTTTTTAAAGACACGGTATTATTATCTGATAATAAAAGGACAACTCGTGAAATTGTGGAGCATGCATCTGTAGTATGTGTTATGGCTTTGGATGAAGATGGATACATACATATGGTTAAGCAATATAGATATGCGATCTCGAGTGAATTGATGGAAATACCTGCAGGAGGAATAGAACAAGGAGAATCTCCCGAAGAGGCAGCGGTACGTGAATTACAAGAAGAAATTGGGAAATCTCCCGGACAATTAATTCAATTGGGTGGATTTTGGCTCACTCCTGGTTGGTCTGATGAATACATGTATGCATATTTAGCAACAGATCTTACAGATTCTAAACTACCTGCTGATGATGATGAGAATATCCAAGTAATTAAAGTGCCACTTGGTGAAATACTTAGGGAAATCAATTCTGGCCTGATTAATGATGCTAAGACAATAGCCACAGTTTTACTTGGCAATAATTATCTGAACAGGGTATAAATATATTGGATTGATGTGATGAATATGAGATACTATTACCTTGATGCTTTGAAAAAACGGAGGAAGAATTAATGCTGGAACACGATGTGTTGGTAGTAGGTGCCGGATTAGCTGGAATGAGAGCAGCAATTGCTGCCAGTTCCAGAGGTGCGAATACTGCTATATTGAGTAAAGTACATCCTGTAAGAAGCCACTCCAATGCCGCCCAAGGTGGTATTAATGCGGCTTTGTCTGATAGAGGAGATGCGTGGGAAGACCATGCCTACGACACTATTAAAGGCAGCGACTTCTTAGGTGATCAAGATGCTATAGAAGTGATGTGTAGAGCAGCAGGTCAGTCTCTTATAGACATGGAACATTTCGGAGTAACTTTTTCTCGAGATGAAGAAGGAAGATTGGGGACTCGAGCTTTTGGAGGGCAGAGGAGGCAAAGAACCTTTTTTGTGGGAGACTTCACTGGACAAGCTTTGTTGCATGTGATGTTTGAGCAACTTCTTAAATCTGGTGTGCGAAGTTATGAAGAATGGTTTGTAACTTCTTTGATAATTGAAGATGGAATTGTCGCAGGGGTAATGGCTCTGGAAATACGTAGCGGAGAGATCTTCGCAATACGCGCAAAAACAGTAATTTTTGCGACTGGTGGCTGTGGTAGAGTGTTCGAACCAAGCACTAACGCATTGATTGTTACAGGTGATGGAATAGCTCTGACTTACAATGCTGGAGCTAGCCTGATGGATATGGAAATGATTCAGTATCATCCAACTACATTAGCGGGCAGCGGAGTGTTGTTGTCAGAAGCAGCAAGAGGAGAAGGGGCATATCTTCTTAACAAAGATGGCGATCGTTTTATGAAAGTATATGCGCCTAATATGCTCGAATTAGCTTCTAGAGATGTAGTGTCTAGGTCCGAACAAACTGAGATTAATGAAGGCAGAGGTATTGATGGATGTGTTTTATTAGACCTCAGGCATCTTGGTGAAGATCTTATCATGGAGAAATTATGGCAAATCAGAGAACTTGGAATGGACTTAGTAGGGAAAGATATGATCAGAGAACCTATTCCAATCCGTCCGGGAATGCATTACATAATGGGTGGTATTAAGACAGATGTAGATGGGCTGACTAACCTTCCTCGGATTTATGCTGCTGGTGAGTGTGCTAATGTTAGTGTTCATGGTGGTAATAGATTGGGAGCCAATTCATTATTGGATACAATTGTGTTTGGTGAAAGGTCCGGGAATCATGCTGCAGAAGCAATAAAATCTATGGACTTTATTGCGTTCGATGAACAAGCAAAAATAAAAGAAGAAAAAGAAAGGATTCAAGGAATTCTAGACAGACCGCAAAATGGAGACAGAGTATCAAAATTGCGTCTGGACATGGGAACTTCCATGAATGATAACATCGCTGTATATAGAGATGAGCAAGGCATTAAGCAGACTGTAAATGATCTCAAGGATATGAAAGTCAGATATCAAGATGTACCAGTAGATAGTAAAGGTAAAATTTTCAACACCGACCTAATATTTCATTTGGAATTAGGGTTTATGTTGGATGTGGCAGAGACCATTGCTGCAGGTGCACTAGAACGGAAAGAGAGCAGAGGGGCTCAGAGTAGAACTGATTATCCTGATAGAGATGATGAAAACTGGTTGAAGCATATTCTAGTGACTCAAGGCGAAGACGGGCCAGTGTTGTCTACATCTGAAGTTTCAATCACCCAATGGGAACCTGTAGAGAGGACATATTAATTATGAATGTAACATTGAAAATAAGAAGATTCGATGCTGATAGTGATAACCCAGAATCATACTGGGAAGAATTTACTACTGACGTAGCAGATAATGCCACAGTATTGGATGCTTTAATTCAGGTAAGAGAAGACCAGGATGGGACATTAAGTTTGAGATGTTCTTGCAGGAGTGCCATTTGTGGGTCTTGTGCAATGCGTATCAATGGACATGGAGGACTTGCATGTAAAACTCCTGCTGTAGATGCATTGATTGATGGGGTTATAACCTGCGAACCTGCAGGCAATATGCCAGTTATCAAAGATTTAGTTACTAACTTCGATGTGTTTTGGGACAAAATCAATCAAGTCACCCCTTATCTTCAGCCTCAAGGTCCAGAACCAGAAGGAGAATATATCGCTTCTAATGAATCAATGCTTCATCTTTCAGGAGTGACAGCTTGCATTATGTGCGGTTCATGCGTTTCGGATTGTACAGTGTTGGAAGTGGATCCTACGTTCTTAGGACCAGCTGCTTTAGCAAAAGCTTATAGATTTACTGCAGACCCTAGAGATGGAGATGAAGACGGACTCTCATTGGATCGTTTGAAAGAACTTGGACAAAAATCTGGCATGTGGGATTGTACGAGATGTATGTCTTGCGTTACAGCATGTCCTAAAGGAGTGGACCCTATGGATAGGATCATGGCATTGCGAGAGCAAGCTATGGACGCAGGATTAACTAATAATAATGGTGCAAGACATGCTGAGGCGTTTGTGGAATTAGTTGGACATAGCGGTAGCCTAGACGAACTTAAATTACCAGTAAAGACAGTGGGAATGTTTAACATACCCGCGCTGCTATCATATGTTCCAGTGGGAATTAGAAGCCTGCGTAGAGGAAAGCTTCCAAGTTTGTTCCACAAAAAAATAGAAGGCGTAGAAAACGTACGTCGATTAGTTAAAAAACTAGAAAAATAATGTCAAAAGTTCAATTTAGGAAGAGAGGTTTGAAGTGAAATTTGCATTTTATCCTGGATGCGTGTCTCGAGGAGGGTGTCCAGAACTGTATACCGCAGCTAATTTGGTGTGCGACAAATTGGGAATCGAACTGGAAGAAATGCCAGGTGCTTCTTGCACAGGTGCAGGAGTTCTTCAAGAAAAGAACCGTTTGCTTGGAGATATATTAAATGCTCGTACTTTTGCAATGGCGGAAAAGATAGGATCCCCAATTATGACTATATGCAGTACTTGTCAAGGCGTTATGGCTCAAGCAAGGCATAAAATGAGCACAGATCCTGAATACCTAGCCGAAATAAACACTCATCTAGCAGATGAAGGATTACATTTTTCGGGAGAGATAGAAATCAAACACTTGTTATGGGTGTTGATTGAAGATTTTGGATTGGAGAAATTGTTGCCATTGATTACTAAACCTTTAAAAGGTATTCGATTATCTCCTTTTTATGGTTGTTATATAGTTCGTCCTACCCAGGCTTTGCAAACTGATGATAACCCAGAACGGAAAGTGGCATTAGAAACATTAATCGAAGCTTTAGGTGCAACTTTAGTTGATTTTGAAGGTAAGACTAGGTGTTGTGGATTTCCTATATTAACTATCAACCCAAAGAATTCTATGGCTATGGTTGCTAAGCATACTGGAGATGTTAAAGATTTGGGTTCTGACGCGATGGTTACCCCATGTCCTCTTTGTCATTTGAATTTAGATGGCTTCCAGCCTAAGGCTGCATCACAAGTGGGTAGATCAATTGATATGCCAATTATTCATCTGCCACAAATGATAGGTATGGCACTAGGTATAGCACCCAGAGATTTAGGCATGAAAAGGCACATCGTTAGCACCCAGAAGTTAGAACTGAAACTACAAGAAGCTTAACAGCTACATAGATTCAGACAATTGAGATAAGGTTTGCTCTATAGCAACTTTGGTTCTTTCAATGTCTTCTTGAGAATGTGCAGCAGATGGATAGAATTTTTGTGGCCAAGCTTTTAATATGCCTCTATCCAGCAAACCAGAATTGAACCTTGCGTGCAACCCTGAATCGGTTGCCAGTCCATCTCTGTAGTTATGTATTTCTCGGTCAGTAAAGAATAGGCCAAATATCTGGTTTTCTCCACATACTTGAATTGGGATATTAAATCTTGAAGAGGTTGCTTCAATGAACTCGCGAATTTGCTTGCCGGTATCGTTGATTTTTTCGTAGTTGTTAATGTTCTGCAACTCTTTTAAAGTCGCTATTCCAGCAGCACACGCTATGGGATTACCGTTAAGAGTTCCTGTTTGAGGAACAAATCCGTCACTGTCAGTGGCAACTTCATAAGATGACATTATATCGGTGATACCAGTAACAGCTGCCAAGGGATACCCTCCTCCCATAATCTTACCGACGCATGCTAAATCAGGCGTGACTCCATAATACTGTTGTGCGCCTCCATAGGAGAGTCTGAACCCTGTAACTACTTCATCAAATATTAGAGGGATTCCATTTTTCTTAGTTATATCTCTAAGACCTTGAAGGAATCCAGGCTGGGGAGCTATCACCCTTTGTAGAGGTTCAACTATAACTGCGGCTATATCATCTTTATGTGCTTCAATAATTTGAGACGTCGTTTGTAGATCATTAAAAGGTGCAGCCAAAACCAAATCTGAAATAGCTTTTGGAATCCCAGAGCTGTTAGCTTGAGTTTGAGGATATTCAAGAGATGCGGTAGGGGTTACACTCATCATCGCATAATCACTACTTCCGTGATACCCTCCCTCAAATTTGAGTATCTTTTCTTTTTTAGTGAATGCTCTGCAGACTCTCATTGCTTGGAAAGTTGCATCGGTCCCACTCACTGTAAATCTTACTTGCTCTGCACAGGGAATTGCTTCGCATAATAATTCGGCTAGTTCTACAGCTTTTTCATGGGTTGCAAAGAATGTACTACCACTTTCGACTGCTTTGATTACTGCTTCAATAACGCTAGGGAAAGCGTGACCTAGAATCATAGGTCCTGAACCCATGAGCCAGTCTATATACTCATTCCCACTGACATCCCATATTTTTGATCCAAGTCCTTTTTGTACTAGAAATGTTTGGTGGTCCCCGACTTTAATATTACCGTTGGTACCGTCAGGTAGAAATTGATTTGCCTTGTTAATTAATTGAGTTTCCAGGTTGCTGGTAATTTTAGAATATTCAGTCATAACCTAACTGTTGTTCTCCATAACATCTACTAATTCTTTTACACTGGCAATAGAACTATCAAGGGCAGATTGTTCCTCAGGTAAAAGTTTGATCTCCATAACTTGTTCTACCCCATTCGCACCTATTTTCACCGGCACTCCTACGCAGAGCCCATTTACTCCATATTCGCCTTCAAGGGAAACACATGCAGGAAGGATTCGTTTTTTATCAAGTAATATTGATTCAACCATTTGAACTATAGATGCTGAAGGTGCATAAAAGGCACTTCCTGTTTTAAGGAGCCCTACTATTTCTGCTCCGCCATCTCTAGTTCTTTGTACTAGTGATTCAATAGTATCTGCATCTAATAGTTCTGAAATGGGTATGCCACCAATTGTGGTGTACCTTACTAAAGGTACCATGTCATCACCATGTCCTCCGAGTACATAAGCCTGAACGTCTTCGACTGATACGTCTAATTCCCTAGCTATGAAAGTGCGGAATCTTGCTGTGTCTAGAACTCCGGCCATTCCTAATACTCGGTTTCTTGGAAATCCACTTACTTTCAGAATATTATGCACCATAGCATCAAGAGGATTGGTAACCGGCATCAGTATACAATTAGGAGAGTATTTAACAATTTCTTCTGTCACAGCTCCTGTAATTTTCATGTTGGTGAGCAGCAAATCATCACGACTCATACCTGGCTTCCGGGCAATACCTGCTGTAATAACTACTACGTCTGAATTTGCAGTTTCAGCGTAACTGTTTGCTCCTGTTATCGTTCCGTCTGATCCTATGACGGGGCCTGATTCAGCCATGTCTAATGACTTTCCTTGTGGTAAGTCTTCAACGACGTCCACTAGCACTACGTCTGCATAGCCTAATTGATGTAGCCTTTGAGCTGCAGTAGCTCCTACGTTTCCTGCTCCAACGACAGTTACTTTGTGTCTCATTTGGTTCGTTCTCCTGGTTTTTGTATTGTGATTTAGATTTTGTCAATTATTGAATTTAGGGTTGAGCTTGGTCTCATTGCTTTAGACACAAGGTCATCGTTAGGTAAGTAATACCCACCAATATCTACAGCCGAACCCTGAACTTCAATAAGTTCTTGAACTATTTTGTCTTCATTGTTAGTGATTTCTTCAGCAACGCCTGAAAATATATCTCGGAGTTCCGAGTCAGTGGTCTGATCAGCCAGTGCTTGAGCCCAGTACAGGGCTAAGTAAAAATGGCTCCCACGGGTGTCGAGTTCATTAACTCTACGAGAAGGTTGCCTTCGTTGTTCCATATGTTCTCCAATTGCTTGGTCCAGGGTATCGGCTAATATTTGAGCTCTATCATTTTTGTGGACTGCAGCGTAATGTTCAAATGAGGCTACCAGAGCACAAAATTCTCCTAACGAATCCCATCGCAAGTGTCCTTCTTCCACGAATTGTTGAACATGTCTAGGAGCTGAACCCCCAGCACCTGTTTCGAATAATCCTCCTCCTGCTAACAAAGGTACAACTGATAACATTTTTGCACTTGTCCCTAATTCTAAGATAGGGAATAGGTCAGTTAAGTAATCTCTTAACACATTGCCAGTAACAGAAATAGTATCCTGATCTTTTCGACTCCGTGCTAAAGTGTAATTCATAGCATCTACTGGTGACATGATTTCAACTTCTAATCCTGTGATGTCATGATTGGGTAAGTATTTGTTAACTTTTTTAATGATTTCGGCATCGTGGGGTCGGTCAGCGTCTAGCCAAAAAATGGCAGGAGATCCGGTAATTCTTGCCCTGTTTACGGCCAGTTTTACCCAGTCTTCTATGGGTGCATCTTTCGTTTGGCACATTCTAAATATGTCATCTGACTGAACTTCCTGTTCGAGTAAAACGTTGCCTGTTTCATCTTTTACTCGAATGATTCCTTCACTAGGAGCTGTAAAAGTTTTATTGTGTGAGCCATATTCTTCTGCTTGCGCTGCCATAAGTCCCACATTGGACACACTTCCCAAAGTGGCAGGATCAAATGCACCATTTTTTTGGCAGTCTTCAATCACTGCTTGATATATCGGGGCATAGGAACGGTCAGGGATCATAGCTATTGTGTCATGCAATTCATTATCGGGTCCCCACATACGACCGCCATCTCTCACAATTACAGGCATTGTTGCATCAATAATCATATCGCTTGGAACATGCAGATTAGTAATGCCTCTGCTGGAATTAACCATCCCTAACTCAGGCCTAACGGTGTAAGCGTGTGCAATGTCAGCTTCAATCTCGTTTCGTTGATCCTCAGGTAATGATTGTATTTTGGTATGGAGCTCAGCTATACCATTATCGGGATCGACTCCCAATTCATCAAAGACCTGGGAATGTTTTTCCAGTACATCCTTATAGTACACCGAGACGCAGTGACCAAAAATAATAGGATCAGATACTCTCATCATGGTGGATTTGATGTGCAGTGATAGCAGTACGCCATCTGATTTAGCTTTTTCCATTTCATCTGAGTAAAATTTTCTTAAGGCTGCTACGCTCATGGCGGAACAATCTATTATTTCATTTGCTACCAATGCAACATCGTCTTTTAACGTGGTTGTTTCTCCTGTTGCCGATTCAAACTCAATTACGCCAATCCCTGACTTGGAAATTGTTACGGATTTTTCGCTTCCGAAAAAGTCACCGTTAGGCATATGAGCTACTCTAGTTTTTGACACCTCAGGCCAGTCCTGCATCATTTGATGTGGATTACGTTTGCCATGCTGTTTCACTGCGGTAGAGGATCGGCGGTCAGAGTTACCTTCTCTCAATACCGGGTTTACTGCACTGCCTAGTACTTTAGAATATCCTTCAAATATAGTTTTTTCGGCATCGGTCTTTGGTTCATCAGGATAATTTGGCACATCATACCCTTTATCTTGAAGTTCTTGAATTGCACCTTTCAGTTGAGGGATTGATGCGCTGATGTTGGGCAGTTTAATAATATTAGCGACAGGATCAAAACATAGGTCTCCCGCCATTGTTAGATAGTCAGGAATTCTTTGTTCATCCGTGAGGTTATCAGGGAAATTAGCAAGAATTCTCCCGGTTAATGAAATGTCCCAGTCTTTAAGCTCTATCCCTGCATGCTTCGTGAATGCTTGAACAATAGGTAATAATGAATATGTCCCTAAGGCTGGTGCTTCGTCCGTTTTAGTGTAAATAATAGAGGATGTATCTGCCATTAATAATCTCCTAAACAGTGTAACTCATGTTTTCGTGAATGAATTATGTACTCTTTTGCGTTTCGCTATTATACAACTGGAACACGACAATCTCCACTGCTTATTTGGGTGCAGACAGAAGTATTTGTTTCGTCAATTCATTTACCTGAGTTGTGGGTTGGTTACAGATATAGTTTTCACATAGATATGCTGTAGGAGAACCTTCAGTTCTAATTTTGTTTTCAAGTATAGGGAATGAAGGGAGATCATTTACTTCCCCAATAACAATTTTGTTTGGAAGGTAATGTTGGTGAATAACTTGCAGGAATCCTATAACTCCTGGGTTAGAACGTTCTCCTGTGATCACAAATTCTTTCCCGCTGTTCAGATACATATCTAAAGTACATAGCCAAGTGCCGGCTGCTGAGGGGGCTCTGAGTAATATAGGAGCGACATTTCTGATACTTTTTTCGGATATGACGGAGTATTTGGGGTCGCCCGTAATCTTAGATAATTTTAGTAATAGTCTAGTTGCTACTGATGCTCCGCAAGGCTGAGCATTATCGAAAACGGTTCGGGGCCTAGTGAGTACTACCTGATCCGATATAGAGGTATCATAGAAACATTTTTGATTGTTGTCCCAGAACAATAGGACCATTTTATCCGATAACTCAATTGATGTTTTGAGGTATTTTTCTTCTAATGTGGCTTCATACAGTGTCAATAAAGCATCTGCGAATAATGAATAGTCTTCTAGGGTTCCATGAATCTTTGAATTTCCATTTCTCCATATTCTTAGTAAGAATCCTTCCTCAGAAATCAGGTTTTCTAGTAGGAAATTAGCATTATTAATAGCTAGGTTGATGTAAATGTCGCTACCTAATGCGGAACCACTTTCAGCTAATGCTTTTAGCATCATAGCATTCCAGGCTAATATTATTTTGTCGTCTTTAAATGGTGGGATGCGCTGGTAGCGCTGGGAAAGTATTAATTCGTTGATTTCTAGCAAAGTGTGATCATCTATGTTCGATTCAGGCTGGGTATCAAATTTCTTATTGGGCACACTAATAATATTATGGCCCTCGAAATTTCCGTGCTCGGTTATAGAGTAATATTCCCGTGCTTGGTCAAATAATTCAGAAGGTAAAATATCTCCGAGCTCTTTGAAATCCCATACAAAGTACTTGCCTTCTATCCCTTCACTGTCAGCGTCCTGAGATGAATAAACCCCCCCATCTGGATGAAGCATATCTCGTTGTATGTAAGCGATAGTTTGTTCAACTATACGTTTATATTTGGGCTCGTCAGTTACTTGGTAAGCATGCAAATACAATGGGATGAGTAAAGCGTTGTCATATAGCATTTTTTCAAAATGAGGTACTAACCAGTAAGCATCGGTGGAATATCTATGGAAGCCTCCACCCACTTGGTCATAGATCCCTCCGTACATCATGCAATCTAAAGTTTTGGTTACAAGTTCTAAAGCATTCGGATCTTCATATTGCTGGTAATACTGTAGCAAGAATTCTAAAGTCATAGGCTGAGGGAATTTGGGAGAGGAACCGAATCCTCCGTTTTGATAATCAAAATTCTTGCTTAAAGTGGAGACAGCTGTCGTAAGGATGTCTTCTGATAATATAGAATCTTGGGTCACGAGTGACATATTGTTTCTGAGCTGTTCAGTAACCTGTTCAGATACTTTTGATATTTCCTCAGATTTTGTATGAAAAGCGTCTGCAACCGAAACTAAAACTGCGTCGAACCCTGGCATTCCATGCCTTGACTGAGGAGGGAAGTAAGTTCCAGCAAAAAAAGGTTTTAAATCAGGAGTAAGAAACATGGTCATAGGCCATCCCCCACTTCCAGTCATCATTTGGACAGCCTCCATATAAATGGAGTCTAAGTCAGGTCTCTCTTCTCGATCGACTTTGATGTTCACAAAGTGTTTATTCATCAATTCTGCTATGTGAACGTTTTCGAATGATTCTTTTTCCATGACATGACACCAATGACATGCTGAATAACCTATGCTTAATAGAATAGGTTTATTCGAAGATCTAGAAAGCTCTAAGGCTTCGTCTGTCCAAGGATGCCAATCTACTGGATTGTTAGCATGTTGTAGTAAGTATGGACTCGTTTCATTGATTAATTTGTTTGGCATATGGTTCTAGCCTTTCTCATTTAGTATAATTAACTATAGTATCCAAGTTTAAAACATATAGGAAGTAATAAGGTTAAACATTGCGTAGAATTATCCTCATCTCACTTGTAGTGACTTTAGTTTTGTCTTTGGCGTGTAATAGTAGAGATAACTCATATAACGAAAGTCTTACTAGCCCCGAGACTAAAACCTCGGAACAACAGACCTCGCAGCCAGAAACAACTAGTTCAAAGCTAAACGTTTCTAATGCTCAACAAGAATTGCCGGCACCAACTCAGACTTCCAATGCGGTGAACAATCTGGTTCAGGCACAAGTCGAATCTACTACGGGCTCTATGGGTGGCGAAACTTACTCCCCAATATTTGAAGGTCAATTTGACTTTGAATTATCCACAGGGCTTCAGATTAATAAGGAAGATGTACTTACTGGAAGGCCAGTGTTCATGCTATCAGTTTCTGAGTATTGAGG
>CETM01023532.1_pt1 | contig 29935 bp, 23 predicted proteins | sample 361451 | NCBI WGS metagenome assembly CETM01 (sample SAMEA2622690, study PRJEB7988) | marine metagenome | isolation source: saline water (ENVO:00002010), including
CGAGCGAGGAATCCAAAGATTACAAGAGGCTGCCGCCGAGTTTGATTGCGCCATTTTTTGTACTGGAGAGTTAGGGCAAGCTGGACTCGACGCCTTTAACACGCTTCGTGAAGATTATCGCACTGAATCTCTTCCGGCAGTCATTATTGTGGAAAAAGACCAGACGACTCTCGCTAGTCGGGCGAAACTGAGTGCTCTGCATGGCCTGCTACAGATGCCGATTAAAGTCAGACAACTGCGTGAAGCTCTGGTTAAACTGATTAACCGAAAAGAGACGCTTGAAGCCGCTGAATAGCCTCAGACTTTGATGTGCTTCCAGCCTCCGTGAAGGAAGCGTCCGAGTACCATCAGGCTTCTCAGAACGATGTCGACTACCATAGCGTACCACGCTCCCTGAACTCCTAACCCCTTCCCTTGGATGACTATGTCGCTCAAGGGAAGTGAGATCTCTTCCCAGCACAGGTAGTATGCCAGCGGAATACGGACAAACAGCAGTCCGATGAAGGAGAAGATCAATGGAAAGATGGTATCGCCAGCACCTCGTAATGCTCCGGTCATGATGATCACCAAAGCTAAAGATGGCATACTGACGGAGACGATCCGTATCAAAGGCGCAGCCATACCGACGGCTTCGGCCGTTTTCTCACCAGCAAAAATCCCAGTGATGGAATCTGCGGTGAAATAGAAAATGATCCCGGCTAGTGACATCACCAGGCCTCCCCACAGGCAAGCCAGCCAGGTGGAGCGGCTGGCACGCGCAGGCATGCCCGCTCCAAGGAATTGACCTACCATCGTTGTGGCCGCCATTGCAAAGGCATGTCCCGGGAGGTAGGCCAGAGCTTCGATGCGAATCGCTGTACCATGAGCTGCGGCAGCAACATCTCCCATGGAATTGACGATTGCCAAAAACCACATCTGAAAACAGACGACCGTGAGCATGTCGATGCCGCCGGGGATCCCAATCCTGAGAATGCGGGAAATCATCTTTGGATCGGGCTTCATTTTGGACAGATGAAGCTTCAAATTAAATCGACCACGGATTAAGAAAGCGATAATAATGGAACCGCCTACGGCATAGCCGATTGCCGTGCCAATAGCGATTCCCTCCCAACCTAATTCAGGAAAGGGGCCCCAGCCGGTTACCAGGCAGAGACTACAAATCACATTGATAATGTTGACGATCACCATCGTGATAAAGCCGCTCATGATATCGCCTGCTCCACGCAGGCAAGCATTTCCAATCATATGCATGATGGCAAAGGGGAAAACGGGGATGATTATTTTGAAATATTGGGCACCGGCATCGGTTGCTGCCTGAGGCAGTTGCATGATGTCGATTAATTCGCGGGGGTACATCCAGGCTACGGTCGTAATCACCGTCAGTAACATCAGGGCAATGGTGATGGCCTGATTGGTGACATACTTTGCCCTTTCGTACTCTCCAGCACCGAAGAATCTGGAAACCAGTGCTGTGGCCCCGACACCAATCGCAGCAAAAATCGAAGGCAGAACCCACAGGACATAGGCCATTAAATTGATGGCGGCCAAATGAGGAGTTTCAAGATGTTGCGCAGTGAGATAATGATCGGTCCAGGTGACCATCATGATCATTAACTGCTCGATAACTACCGGCAGTGCCAGGCGCAGCATCGGACGCATATTAGTATCCGAATTTATGATTTTTGCAGCATCATCCACAGTCGGAATTCCGGCAAAGGGGAGCCAGTTTTTTATCCTGGCCACAGATAGCAATCAATCACTGTATTAGCGAAACCGACAGTATGGTGCCCAGTGGTAGTTGAGTCAACGAGGCTTTTCATGAAGACGACGTGAAACACACAAGTCGTGGAAGCGAGCGACAAAGCTCAGCAAGAATCGCTGAATTTAATGATCCAGAATGAATTCACTACTATTAAGTAAGGCCCACCAGATATCCTGAAGGAATTGTTGTTCGGGGACGCCCGCAGTCGCGGCTAATTGTTTCATTTGCATCAATTCGTCCGGGGAAGGCTGCCGTGATAAAGCCGCCATGAAAAGTTGCTGGACTTTACTTTGCGTGGACTGATCACTGGCCACGATTTCTCCCAACACCGTACCGCGTTCAAGTGACGTCGCCTGTTTCATCAGCTCTCCATTCATCAATACGAGTGACTGATTAATATCTCCCTTAAACGTATTAACTTCTTCACCCTCGTCGGTGTCCATTTGTCGAGTGAACTGACCCAGCCAGCTTCGTTGAGCAAGTTGCTGTTGTGCAAATGTCTCCGGTTGCCGGAATTTACCACTCATCGCTAATAACGAATGATAAACTTCTTCCGGTTCCAATTGACGAGAGTAGTAGTGACTAAACAGTGGCTGATCCCCCAATTCCGGACTGTCGATGTCATTGGAAGGAGAATAAATACTGGAACGTAAGAAAGGGTCAGAAAGAGCAATCCATTTCAACAGCATTTTCAAATTGTATTTATTGGCGCGGGTTTGGTCAGCTAATGAAGTCAGCAATTCAGGGTGAGAAATTTGCACATGGGGTCCCATGTCATCGACATCTTTTGTGAAACCATACCCAAAGAAATGACTCCAAATGCGATTCACCAAAGTGCGTTCGAGCAATGGTGAATTGCTTACAAGCGAGGCAAGCCGGCTACGTCGATCGAAATCCTCAATGGCACCACTGCCAGACGCTTCGGCGTGACCAAGAAAGGCGGGAAATGCTAGTTTTGCCACACCGTCAGGTTGTTCGAAGAAATTCCCGGCATTTCCCTCGGGGGTTTCAAATCCCCGAAAATCGCGGTTTGAAAGTCGAAAGTTGCGTTGCTCGCTTTTACCAATTCGAGTGATATCCAACTGACTGTAATAAGCATCCATTTCCCAGAATTGATTCTGAGCAATGTCTGAGGATGGATGGTTGTGGCATTGAGCACACTGAAGCTTTTGCCCCAAAAAGATACTGGTTGTTCGCGCTGTCGCCAGTGTAGTATCTTCGCCGCTGACTGATGCCAGCAAGAAATTTACCGCTCCATTGAAATCGTCATCAGCCGGATGGGACGTCCCTGTTGCAGCAATGAGTTCTCTCACAATGTGGTTGTATGACTTATTTGCTTGAAGCGAGTCATAGAGATATTGTGACAGACCTTCACGATGGGCATTGTCATTGCCTGTTCCACCGTGTCGACCAATTAACGTGTTGGTCCATAGGTTACTCCAATGTTGTAAATATTCTTCCTGATACTGCGAAGAGAATAATAGTCGGTTGACCAGTGCTTCACGGTTTTCCGGAGTCACTTCGCGTTCAAAGAATGGTGTTAGTTCGTCTGTGGTAGGGACGCGTCCAATCAGGCGTAGATAGACACGACGAACCCACTCGAGATGTGTGGCATATTCAGATGGTTTGATCCCCTGTTCATTCCATTGCTTGGTCAATTCATCATTAATGTCATTTAGAATATCCGGCTGACTTAAGGGAGTGATGGTCGTAGAAGAAACAAACGCTAGTGGGTGTTGCCAGCCGGCTGGTGTGGGCTTCAATTCCGGTACGATGATTGCATTGGGCGCGGTGTTATTGCCGTCAGCAATAATCATCGGAGCGGGTTTCTCGAAGGGTTCGGGAGCCTCCGGGGACTCAGGTTTCTGCGGGGATTTCTGGGGTTGGTCGTTTGCTAACAGTGCCTCAGAGCCGGGCGTATGAGGGGATTCAACGATCAGATCTCCGTTGGAATTGGGAGTTGTCGTGGAATTAGAATTCAGCACGATGGCAATCGTAGCCAAAACACAAGCCGCAATCGACAATGCCAGTGATGTAGGAACGAGTAACGAAGTTCGTTTACGTTGAGACCGCTGTTTGATGGTAACTTTGGCCGGAGAGCTCTGGGGTTCCCCATTTAACTGGGCCAGAATATTGGTTGCCAGATCAGGAGGCGCACTATCTCCGAGCAATTCTTCGAGCATGACGTCGAAGACTGGATCATCAAAGTTATCGCGTTCGTCGCTCATCGTTTAGGTGAACTCCGCCTGATTTTTATGTTCCACACAGTCGCGAAGTTGCTTCTTCGCTCGCTGCATTAAATTCTTTGCACCGTGTTCGGTGATTTGTAAATGATCAGCGATTGCCGATCGTGTATGTTCTTCACGGAATCGCAAATCTAATGCGTTGCGAGCCCGTTCGGACAACCCTTCCAGACACTCTCTTAGCATGTCCAGCAGAGCGTCACCATTGTCTGCGCCGGCCCATTTATTCCAGCTGGCGTCGAGCTGTTCAATATCGTCGGTGACGACATTTTTCCCCTCTCGTCGCATGACTGAAATGAACAGGTTATAGGCAACTTTGCGGAGGTATCCGGCTGTCGCAGAATCGTTGTACTGCTCAAACCCTTTCCGGATAACTCGTAAAAAAGTCTCCTGAGTGATATCGTCAGCCAGGGAGGCTTCACAACCCAGGACTCGCAAGTAACGCCAAATCCCGCTTTGATACTTGCGTATCAACTGCTCGGGACTGAGAGGATCAGTGCTTTTATAACTGTCACTCATTATCAATTGCGCAACTTGCCCTGGTTAAAGAGCGGTTGAAGGAGGCTGGATGTACTCGGGAATGTAAGAAAAAAACAAAAAAAAGGGGCGGTGCTATGGGATGCACTCGCCCCTTTTAAAAGCAGATCTTATCAGGAATTATCGTTAGCTGAATAATTCCTTGATTATCTTACCGCTGTTCGCGATCTTCATAGGACGACCGTTTTGGCTGGTAAAAGTAGTTTGGAGTGAAATACCCAGTGCTTTACAAACGGAGGCCATAACATCCTGTGAGGTGTATGGTTCGGTTTCAACGCGAGTACCATCGGAGTTGGTTTCACCAACGGCGATTCCACCGTTCATGCCACCACCGCCAACGACAACACTCCAGCTACGAGCCCAGTGGTCACGACCGGCATTACCATTGATACGAGGAGTTCGGCTGAACTCGCCCATCCAGATAATGGCGGTATCTTCCAGCAGACCACGCTGCTCCAAATCTTCAACCAGAGCACTCATCGCCTGGTCAAGTTCCGGTAACTTGGTGTCACGCAAAGTTGCATGAATGTTCTGGTGATTATCCCAGCCACCCAAATCAACCTCGATAAAGGGAACACCCTGTTCGACCAGTCGGCGAGCCATCAGGCAACCGCGACCGAAGTTAGTATTCCCGTATCGTTCCTGAACGTTTTCCGGTTCACTGGCAACCTTGAAGGCATCCATTTGTGAACTGGTCATCAGGTTCAGCGTCTTCTTGAGAATCTTTTGGTGATCAGATGCAGCAGAACCACGACGCTGATTGATAAATCCGGATTCGATTAAATCCAGAGCGTACATACGCTGATACAGACGCTGATCTTCCAGACCCATTTGCAGGTTACGTACCTGGCCATTGGAGTTTACCGAGAACGGTGCCCAGGCCATGCCGAGGAATCCGGGACCAACGCTTCCACCACCGACAGTCACGAATGGAGGAATTTCCAATTCAGGACGTTGGTGCGAAAGCTGATGGCTTAAGACAGCCCCGTAACTGGGGTGCTCGATGTTTGGATTTGGCACATAACCGGTGTGCATGTAGTAACGGCCCCGACCATGGTCAGCTTCGCGAGTACTCATACTGCGGACGATTGCCATATTGTGCATTTGCTTGGCCATCAAAGGCATGTGCTCACTGATTTGCACATCGCCACTGGTAGCGATCGGACGGAATGGCCCGCCGGTCGGAGCACCTGGTTTGAGGTCCCAGATGTCCATCGTCGAAGGTCCGCCACCCATCCATAAAAGGACGGCTGATTTGCGCCGACGCTTAAGGTCGTCTGCATTGGCCAGGAGAGTATTCCCCATTGCCAAAGCAGGCATTGTCATTGCGGAAGCACCCGACAGATGTGACATGAAATGTCGTCGAGTCATTCCTTTAGGTGTTAAAGATCTGCTCATGATTAAATCTCCGCTATAGTTTTAGCCATGTTCTCCCATCAGAACAAAATTGGCTTAGTGGTTCAGTATAAACTCGTTGCTGTTAAGGACAGCCCACCAGATATCCTGAAGTGCTGCAGTCAGGTCACCCTTGCGGGCTACCAGGAGTTGATTAGCAACTTTGACCTCATTGGTGTTTGGTTTGCGAGCAAACGCAGCTTCAAAGAGGTAGTTGATTTTCTGTGTGTTATTCCATTCACTTGCCGCGAGTTCGTTCAGAAAGCTTCCTTTCTCTTTGTCGGTCGCTTTCTTAACCAGATCACCGTTGAACATCATCAGGGCCTGAGGAATTGTTCCGTTGAAACTTGTTGTTTCTTCACCTTCATCGTTGCCAAAGGCGACGACGAACTGGCCCAACCAGCGTGACTTCAATTCTTCCTGAGCTTCGTAGTCTCCCCGACCTTCATGAGCACGTGTTGCTGTGAGCAGCGATTCATATAATTCTTCTGCTCGCATCTGCCGCATATAAAAGCGACTGAATTTAGGTGTCTCACCCAACAGGGGGTCATCTAATGATTCATTGGAGGAATTGGTACGACTTGATAAAGCATATGGCTCACTCAAGGCGACCCAGGAAATGATCTGCTTCAGATCGAAGTTCTTCTTACGTATCTGCTGGCCCATATAATCCAGTAGCTCGGGGTGTGTCGGTGGATTGTGGGGCCCCATATCATCAATAGGTTTGGTGAATCCATAGCCCATAAAGTGAGCCCAAATGCGATTGGCAAGCATCTTGTCGAGATACCGGGATTCCATCATCAGTTTACCGAGTTCGTCACGACGAATGACGTCTTCGATGTAACCGCTTGGGTTAATCGTCTGACCATCTACAAAAACCGGATAGGCTACTTTGGTAATTCCGTTACGAAGCTCGTAATAGATATCCGCTTTATTCGGATCTTTGGTTAATCCTTCACCCTGGAATGATTCATTGACCAGTTCGACATGCGAGACGTTGCGAGTACCGGACTCGAATCGACGTAGTGCTCTGGTTTGACGGAAGAAGGCATTCATTTCCCAGAACTTCTGCTGCTTCCATTCGTTGAATGGATGGTTGTGGCATTGAGTACACTGCACCTGCAGACCCAAAAAGATTCGTGAGGTCTTGGCGGTTGCCTGAGCCGCTTTCTCTTCAAGTTTCATCGTCATGAAATTCACTGCACCATTGAAACCGTCTGTACCGGGAGTATTCGAACCGGTCGCAGTGACCAATTCGTAAACCATTTCGTTGTAATATTTGTTCCGGGCAAGTGAGTCTCGCAGATACTTTTGCATTCCGGGACGATTGATCAAACTGTTACGCTCTGTACCACCACTGCGACCAATCAAGACGTTGGTCCAGATGGTCGTCCAGTTGTTCGCGTATTGCTCGGTGTACTGTTCGTCATAAAGCAATTTGGTTACCAGTGCTTTACGCTTATCAGGAGAACGATCTTTGGTGAATTCACGGAGTTCGTCGACCGAAGGAATACGACCAAGAATGTCCAGATAAACTCGTCGAATCCATTCTCCTTCGGTCGCCGCAATCGAAGGTCGGATTTCATAATCAGCCCAACCCTGGCGGACTAGCTGATTGATCTGCGCAACCTCCTGGATTCCGTAGTCGGAAGCTTCAGTCTGAGCTTCGACGCTACCAGATGTAGTCAGCATCTGAGTCATAACACTCAGAATAGCAATAGCCCAAAGATGAAGTTTCATTGCTTCAATTCCTATTGGTTTGGATACGGCGAATGCCCCACAACTTAGTAACGCTTTCAACTTCCTGTGGGTACTCAGGAATTTTTAATAATTGCTAAAACACCTACAAAAAAGGAGTTAATGAATTATACCCCTTCATTTGAATCGCTTCTAAACAAGTAATTCTAAAACAAATTATTTGACTCGTCTTGCTTAAAAATAGATTAAAAACTCGATAGTTAGACAAGCTTTTCCGCCTGAGACTGCTTATTCAACCAGAACTGGATGACACAATAGATCGGAAAAGATGTATTGATACGATACAGATGTATTAAAACAATACAGGCTGTGTGCTACAGGAGCTTGATTTAAATGATCCCCATCATTATCGATCAAGTGATATTCCTGTAACATCAACTGCCTGATATTGAGTTATTTTCAGCTTACCTCGCCATGCCAACATGCTTAATGCCGGGCCTGGCTGATAGGTGACTGACATCCATAAAACACTATAATTTCAGTGTTTTATGCCTCAGTTGTCCTGAAAATAAAACAGTGATTCCCTGCTTGTGTTCCGGCCCCAATCAATTGCCTCTTCTCAGGTCCGGCCCCTTTTCCGCTTGTGTTAAGAGTCTTCTCTTTACTTCTCTTTACTTCTCTGTACAAGCAGGAAATAAAAGTTGTAATAAATAGAATGCAACTACTGTGCCAAAAGTAAAAATCGTGGGCATCCCTTAGGCAGTGTCTTTTAATTCCGAAGCTGCCATCCGCTGATAGAGTCGATTTCGCTGCATTAGTTCGTCGTGAGTTCCATCGTCATAAATTTTTCCCTGATCCATCACAATGATGCGATCGGCCAACTGGAGACTCGACATCCGATGAGTAATCATGATTGCTGTCCGATCGGCGAGAAATTCAGACAGGACTTGATGAATCACTTGTTCACTTTCGAGGTCCACCTGGCTAGTAGCTTCATCGAGAATGATGATTTCCGGATCGGTCAAAATAGCACGTGCCAGAGCCAGTCTTTGGCGTTGACCGCCTGAGAGTTTACCTCCGCCTTCACCAATGACTGTGTGGTATCCGTCTTCGAGCTTGGTTTCAATGAACTGATGCGCTTTAGCTTTCTCAGCGGCCGCCATGACTTCTTCCAGCGAGGCATCTCGTTTTCCATAACGCAGATTATTGAGAATGGTGTCATCGAACATAATTGCGTTTTGAGTCACCATTGCGATTCGTGATCGCAAGTCCCGCTTCCGCAGCTGAGTAATCTCTGTGTCGTTGAAAGTGATTGTTCCTGTGTCCGGATCAAAGAATCGTGGGATCATGCGAGCCAGCGTGCTCTTACCACAACCGTTGGGGCCTACCAGAGCTACAGTTTGGCCTCGTTTAATTGTTAAGGAAACATCATCAATCACTGTGCTGTCTGTCGTATAGCCAAAAGTCACATTCTGAAAAGTGATCTGCTTTAAATGCTCCGGCATAGGACTTGGATTGTTCGCTTCGGGAAGATCGGGATCCCGGTCCAGCATCTCATAAATCCGATCCGCGGCGGCGGCACTGCGTTGCACCACATTAAAGACATCAGCAATCTTCCGCAGCGGGTCACTCGCTCCCACTAAAAAAGCGAAAAACGTCATCATGTCGCCGAAGCTCATTGGATTGACACACATTTGCATTCCGAGCAAATGCGTTTCCTGATTGAGCACGAGATACCCACCGGAGAGGATTGCCAGTCCGACGACCGTCATTCCCATGATCTCAGTTGTAGGACGTGTCATGGAATTGTACTTGGCGATGTTCATCGCTTTGAGATAGTAGCGTTTGGCTGAATCATGAAATCGCTTTCGCTCATAGGACTCCATACCAAATGCTTTGACAGCAACAATCCCCTTAAAGGTCTCACCAATCAGTCCATACATCGATGCCATTTCCTGCATCGCTTTGCGATTCGACCGTTTGAGCGCTCTTGAAAGATAACCGATGATGATTCCGGCAAAGGGAGTGACAATCATACAGAACAGCAGCAATCGCCAGGAGATAAAGGCTGCGGCAATCAGACACGTGGTCATCTTTAGCGGTTCCCGGATTGCCTTGCCCAGTAACTGGAAGATTCCCTGAGTCACGACCTCCGTGTCATTGGTAAATCGGCTCATTAATTCCGTCGAGCGGTCGGTACTAAACGAACCGACAGACATCTTCAGCGTTCGACGATAAAAGTCTTTCCTTAAATTGAAAATGGATAACTGCGTAAATCGCTGAGTGAGGACGATGTTACTCATCAGGATCAGATCTTTGAGAATGGTGCCTCCGACCATCAGGCAGACAACCACAATTAACGTCTCAAAAGCCGTCTCCGGTAGCCACTCTCGGGCATACGGCAACAGCTGCTGTTTTACATCTCGTTCGCCTCTCAGTCCTTCGACTTGATTGGTGAGCAGCGAGTGTTTTGTCGAGTCCGATTCGGTTTTCAGCAGAGTTTGTTTTTCTGCAATTTGAACATCTAACTCCTGAATGGATTCGGTCAGGTACTCAGGTCCCGATTTCCCCTGAAACACGACTTCCACAAGCGGGTAAATAGTCCCAATATTGGCACTCCAGAAGACGGCAACCAGCAGACTACAGGCCACAATGCCGATGCAGGTTGCGCGGTATTGCAGTCCAATTTTCACTGCTCTGAAGAAATTCCGCATGGGGGGCTACCTTGAATGGTCAACGTACTTAAAACCGTGTGAAACCGCTGTTTTTTAGCAGATTTGGGAGTTTCATCCAAGATCGAAGTGAGCAATGCAGAGTTCGGACTGTAATTGATTTAACGATTTGTTGAACTTTAACGACTGTCATGACCGAAGAAAAGGTTAGGGAATTGTATGCCCCGATAAAAAAGGCATGGTTTGAGTCATTCAGGTTGAACGCCGGGCGTCTTAATACGCTTGAAGTGAAGTCTCAGGAGAGAATAAATGAAGCGGTTACTAACATTGGGTGCTATGTGTTTAGCAATTTCAACGGTCGGGTGTGCCCAAAACCAAATGCACACCAGTCATCGCCAGACGATGCAGCCACCGATGCATGCTGCTCAGGCCAGTGTCCAGGCTCCTGCTCCTGTTCATGGATATCCGGCAAATCAGATGTTGCAAAACGCACATCCGTCCAACGTCGGTACGCATGCGTATCCGTACTACACCACTCGATCTCCACGAGATTTCCTGCAAAGCAACCCGCCAACGATTGGGCGTTAAGCTAATAAAAAATATGATAGACAAGAAAAAAGCGAGGCTTCAAACCTCGCTTTTTTTATGGGTAGTTATTTAACGACGTGTTAGTCGGTAAAGCGGGAAGCGACGATCGAGACGTTCTGCCCGCCAAAGCCAAAGCTGTTATTGAGGATCACGTCACATTGTTGTTCACGTGATTCATTAGGAACATAATCCAGGTCGCAATTTGGATCAGGATTTTCGTAGTTAATCGTTGGTGGAAGCGTATTGTCTTTAATCGCCATCAGGCAAATGATCAACTCAGTCGCTCCGGCTGCTGTGATCAAGTGGCCCATCATACTTTTGGTACTTGAGATCGGCGGGACAGTTTCTCCAAAGACCGTCTTACATGCCAATGTTTCCACTTTATCGTTCACCGCTGTGCTTGTGCCATGCGCGTTAACATAATTGATTCTGGATGCATCGATTCCTGAATCTTTGATCGCCAACGACATACAACCGATGGCACCTCGGCCATCCGGATGCTGGTCGGTTACACGATAAGCATCCGCTGTACTGCCGTAACCATTGATTTCGCCGTAAATCTGAGCACCGCGAGCTTTGGCATGCTCTAATTCTTCGAGGATCAACATGGACGAGCCTTCGCCAAGGACGAAACCGTCTCGCAACCGATCAAAGGGGCGTGATGCTCCGGTGGGATTGTCATTGTTTTTCGAGAGTGCTCCGAGCAAATTAAAACCGGTCACGCCCGAGGGGTGGATCATACTGTGTGTTCCGCCCGCCAGCATGACTTCAGCATCGCCACGACGAATCTGAGCAGTTGCTTCTCCCACAGCCTGATTGCTGGCAGCACATGCCGTCAGGGTATTAGTAGAAGGGCCCTGGATATTGAACATGGCACAAATATGTGCCGCCGGCATGTTAGGTTCGTTCTCCAACTCGCGTTCAAAGTTAAACGCGTTATAAGCCGTGGTCGTGTAATCATTGAAATTGATATCGTCTTCGGTCAGACCACCGGCAATACTACTCATGAATGAATTGAAGTGTTGAAAACCTTCTCCGGCTCCAAGATAGATTCCAAATCGCTGAGGATCGACATTGGCATCGAGAATTCCGGAATCCATCACTGCCTGATGTGCTGCACCAGCTCCGAATTTTGTATGACGCCCTCGGTTTACCCAGTTAGCGGGGTCATCACCAAAAGCGTCGGACTCAAAATCCTTGACTTCCGCGCAGAACTTGGTGGGGAACTTACTTGCGTCAAAGATCGTGGTATATCCGACGCCGGAATTCCCTTCCTTGATATTCGTCCAGGTTGTATTTAGATCGTTACCCAACGGGGTAACCATACCAATGCCAGTTACGACTACGCGACGTGTCATCCGCAGTTAGTCCCTTCTTATCGATACTCGGTGGTTTCACCAGAAGAAGCATGGATGGTTCATCACCCAAAAATCCGTCTGGAGTATGCATTGGATTCTAACCGAGCAGCGGAAATGTTGAAAACCACGATTTGAGGTTTTTTAGTTAGGTGGGGATGAATTCTAGAATGGAATTCTGAGTCGACAGAACACACGACGCAGGCTCATCAACGTTTGGTGGAAACGCTCCGGGCCAAAAGTAAAAACTAAGTACGATCCATGGCGGCTTCGGCATCAAGCATGAATTGAGGAGGAATCATCGGTTCTCCTTCGGCCGTAACTCCGACGCGGTACATATCCAGGCCACGCAGCATACAGATGAATTCTTCGGGATAAAACTGCTCGACTTCAGAGAGTTCACCTCGCAGACAGGCGAAAACGAGATTCACTTCGGCGACTAATTCACCTTCACGATGGACTTCGCCATGAATAATTCCCCCATCTTCGCGGATGTCTGCCACCGTGGCTGTGTATCTGAGCGTATCACCGGGTACGACCACGTCGTGGAAAATCGCTTTGCTGACTTTGGCCAGCACGACACTCTCCATAAACTGATTTTTTTCGCCGACCAGTAAACCACCCGTCTGTGCCATTCCTTCGATGATGAGCGAATTGGGCATGACCTGAAATCCAGGCCAGTACCCATGAATGTGCTCTTCAGCCAAAGAAACGTTTTTGATGCTGACAGCTCGTGTGCCGCTAACGAATTCTTCGAATCTATCGATCCAATACCAGCGCATTGCTATCTCGGGCGAAAAAGAATCTTACTCAAAAGACCTACTACTAGCTGGTCTTTCCTTCGATGTACTTACAAAGATCACCAACGGTCATCAGGTTTCCAAAATCCTGAACGCGTGGGTTTCCACTGAACGTACTGAGGTCGATAAACGGCATACGTTCGCCAAGTGCAGTCAGTCCGGCTGCAGTGACGGTCCCGTCAGTTACGAACTCATCATTGGTCAGAATATCTTCCGGAAACAGTTCGCTACGAGGAATTTCGATGCTGAATTTCTGTTCCAGATTAAACACGATGTCTAAAAAGTCGATGGACTCTGCTCCCAGGTCGCCTACTAAGGTCGCACCTGCGGATACTTCGTCGTCGTCACACGCAAGTGCGTCGATCAGGATCTCTTTGACGGAATCGAAGATTTCTTCAGAAGTCGGCATTTGTGTTGTACTCCCAAAAACCTATTTAAAGGTATGAAATGTGAAGCCAACACCGGGGTTGTCTTCACGAAAAAGGTGAATGGTTTTATCCGTTACTGATTAAGCACTGGCTCTGCTTTGTCATACAACAATGCAAATTGTTGCTTGAGCTTACGTATTGAGTAAGCATCGAGACTCGCTCGGTCAGGCTTTTTATCTTTAATATTAAAACGCTCGAGCAACAGCTTACTGGAGACAGCGACGCTGCCGTCCACTTCACCGGTTGCTTTAAGCGTAGTTGTATTCTCATCTTGTTTCAGGATTTCCGCTCGAATCGTCAGCGTCTGTCCTGGTGAAACAAAACCCGCATATTTGGTATTACGAGCTTCTTTCATGATGACCATCGAATGAGCGAAATCATCACTTTCACGAACCAGCCAGGCACTCGCCTGAAATAATCCTTCCAACATCAGCACGCCTGGCATCACGGGAAACCTCGGAAAGTGATCCTGCAGGTATTCCTCGGCAATCGAAAGCGTCTTGATAGCCGTGATGTCTGAGCCTTTATTCAGCTCGAGAATCTTATCTATCAAGATGAATTGCATGATTTCCTGGATTGTTAAGTGTGGATTGCGACTTCGTTTCTAATGGTCAACGAATGTAGATTAAGTAATTTCTGCATTCGCCAAAAGTTCAATATAGTGTTGCACTTAAAATCCCTCAACCGACGAATCTCATCAGCCGTCATCCAATTCCTGCAGGTCGAGTGTCGCGGGGAAGTCGGAATGGTTGGAAAAGTACGAACATTTTATGAACGTTGCTAATTATCGTCGTGTTTTCGAGTTTAGCTTTGGAGTAGTTCACCTTGGTTTTGGGCTTTTTAACCATTCGATAGACGTAAAATGTGGGGTCGTAACGAGTGTGACGAATACCGTAGCCGCTAACCCTGTTTGCGGCCTCCCAAATCCGAGTGCACTCCGCAAAAAAACCGGCGGAATCCAACTTGGAATTCCACCGGTTTACTTGGTTTAGATGCCCTGACGAGTGCTAGTTTCTTTAATACTCAGCTTTGGCACTGTCGAGTGCTTCCTGAATGGCAGGTTTGGGTTGAGCGCCAATGAGCTGAGCCTGCGTTTGACCACCCTTAAAGATCATCAATGTTGGAATGCTGCTGACTCCGTATTGCTGAGCCAGTTCGCCGGCTTCATCAATGTTGACCTTGACGACTTTGACGCTGCCCGAATTTTCTTCCGCTAGTTCATCGATCATGGGTGCAATTTGACGGCAAGGGCCACACCAGGGTGCCCAGAAATCGACGAGCACGGGTTCGCCTGCTTGTAAAACTTCAGCATCAAAATTGTCTGTTGTTACTTCCAAAGCATTGCTCATTTTGGAAACCTAACTCCTAAAGATTGGTTATGTGAAAGGCGGTCGGTTTACGATATGAATTAGACGCAACCGCTTTAAATGATTGTATTGATTTCGAGTGCTGTGTAAATCAGTCAGAGCACAGGTTTGTTAATTACTGTAGGCGATCGCTAAGCCAATGATGGCTCCCACGACCAACACTGCGACGCCGATTCCCCAATAAAGAAAAACTCGTTCAGTCTTTTCAGCTCGACGCTCAGCCTGGATTGCCCGCTTTTGCTTTGCTTCTACACTGTTACGTTCCAGCAGTTCAAATTCAGCATTGCAGTGGGGACAGATAGCCTCTTCCTGCAGCAGGTCGCGAGTGACCACCAGCACATGCCCGTTAGGGCAAGCGATATGCAACTCATCCTTGTTTTCCATTTCCCCGTCAAAATTCGGCACGTCAGAGTCATCTCTGGACTCGTCTCCGGTGTCGACTTGGAATTCACTCTCGGCAAGCTCGTCTTCGCCAGTCACGTCCGGAAAAGCTTCGACTTCTTCCGGTTCGTCATAGACAGCCTCCGGAGCGACCATTGCATAATCGCCACCGGCGCTAGGAGCGATCGGAGTTACCGGTGCGGCCGGAGCGACATAGGCGGGACTGACAGGCGCGGCCATGGGGGGGCCTGCGGGATTTGGAGGTATGGCCATGGCTGTTGCGCAGACAGGGCAATGAACCACCTGACCGATGTCATGATCTTCTGCTTCAAGTAAATGTCCATTGGGACATCGGAATTGGAAGGTCATTTTTTACTTCCTTATTAAACCTCAGGATCCAACCGCTCGGTTGTAACAATAGTCGAACAGCAATTCCCACTCAACGCGAGTTACTGCCTGGCAATAGTTAAGAACACTGGAGTCTCCGCGGCCGGCCTGCTGGCATAAATCAACAAATGCAAAGGGATCCCAGTTTCCATCTTCGAGCAACTGATACTGGTCATGGCCACCGGCCAGTTCGACTGCTCGCCCAGCCAGTACTTCAAAAACCTCATGCTGCCCAACCTTGCGGAACCAGTATTTAGAATTGGAGTAATCACATTCGCGTCGATGCATGATCGCATGCCAGTAACTACCGGTCGGAGTATGAATATCCTGACTTATCGTGTGCGATTCGTCCAGAAAATCATTCCATAGCCAAGCCGCGGAAAGGCAGCTGGCCGCATCATCTTCACTGAGCACAGGTAGTTGAAAGGCGCTGTCGATCGAAGCATTTTCCAGTGCCGCTCGTAGGGCTTCGTCGGGACTTCCCTCGTCGATTGCAACCGGGCGATTTACATCAATCAGGGTTTCAAACACAGTACCGTAACTTGCGGGGTTGAATGTCGTCACGGGGTTGAATGCTCCTTTACAAAAGAACGCAGGTTACCGGCAGTAAGCCGTGGTCGGTTAATCGTTGATTGTCATCATCTTACCAGACCAGTCACGAAGTATTACGATGCTGACTACCCATTTGCTAAAGCCACTGGTAAACTACTCAATACTCCTGAAACTGTTTAACTACGCGACTTTTTCAGGGGGAAGCAAACCCACAAGATGACATCAAATTAACTTTTACTGAGACCAACTCAGCCACAATCATGACAGACGAGACGAATCAGCAGCCCGAACCAGGCGAAACGGTTGAAGCGACCGCACCTGTAGAGCAATCCAGCGAGCAGCCCGTAGAACAAAAGCAGGAGGCAGCGACTGAGGTCAAGGCTACTAAAGCCCCAGACTCCGTCACAGACCCATCCCCGTCAGAGTCGTCAGACATGGCCTCAGATCAGCCGCAATCTACGCGGAAAATTCAAATTGGTTCTCGTCGTCAAAAAGACCAGACCGGCCAGAAGGACCAGGCCCCAAAACCTCACGGCTCCAAACCGCACGTGGGTGGTAAAGCCCCGGCAGTCCAGCCACCGGCTCCCAATAAAGGTCCCGTCCCGATTCCTTCGGTACGTGATCAGCTGCCACAGGATCTCGAGCAGGAAATTGCAGCAGCTCTGGGTGACCAGAGTATTGATGATCTGATGGCTGGTTCCACTCCGGCAAACTCCGGACACGTGGAAACCGATGATCGTCGTCGTGCGACTATTCTACGAGTCGATGCGAATCACTTGTTTGTTTCACTGGGCGCCGGTAGTGAAGGCGTCATTGCTTTGCAGGTCCTTACGGAAATTCCCGAAGTCGGGTCGGAAATTGATGTCATCGTGACCGGCTTCAATGAAGACGATCAGATCTTCGAAGTGACCGTCCCGGGTGCCACCGTGTCCGTAGCGGACTGGAATGACCTGCAGGAAGGTGCAGTCATCGAAGTAACCATCACCGGCAGTAATGTGGGCGGGCTTGAGTGTCAGGTAAATTCTATTCGAGGTTTTATTCCAGCCAGTCAAATCTCGATATACCGGGTGGAGAATTTTGAAGAGTATGTCGGTCGAAAACTACAGTGCGTGGTTACCGAAGCGAGTGCCGAACGTCGTAATCTCGTTTTGAGTCACCGTTCCATCATGGAACGTGAAGCTGCCGAACAACGTGAAGAAAAACTGGGCGCTCTGGAAGTTGGCAGTATACATGAAGGTACCGTTCGAAGTGTGAAGGACTTCGGAGCGTTTGTTGATATCGGCGGTATCGACGGTCTGATTCATATCAGTCAGATGAGTTGGGAGCGTATTAAACATCCCAGTGAATTAGTCAAAGAGGGTGACAAAGTCCGAGTGCGATTGGAGAAAATCAATCCGGAAACCGGAAAGCTTGGGTTGTCGTTGCGAGCGTTGCAGTCACATCCCTGGGAAGGAATCAATGAACGATTCCGAGTGGGTGAAGTGGTCAGTGGTACGGTTTCGAGAATTGCAGACTTCGGAGCGTTTGTGAAGCTGGCTGCCGGAATCGAAGGTCTTGTTCACGTCAGTGAATTGGCTCATCGACGAGTCAGTGTCGTGAGTACCGAAGTGAGCGAGGGACAGGATGTCAGTGTGAAGATCCTTTCGGTCGACGTGGATGCTCAACGCATTGCTTTGTCTATAAAGCAAACTACAGCAGCTCCTGCAAAGCAGTCTAAGAAGGAAGAGCAGGAAGTATTGCCGCCACGTGAACTGGCAGTTAAACGCTCTGACGCGCCGCTCAAAGGTGGGCGTGATCGTTCCACTGGTGGCGAACAGTTTGGGTTAAAGTGGTAACGCAGCGAATTCTTTTCGCGCACGGATGATTGCTTCTAGTGAATTGGTAAAAAGATGCCTAGTTTTGATCGATACGATGCCATCGTCATTGGTGGAGGCCATAACGGCCTGGTTACCGCAGCCTACTTAGCTCGCGGTGGTAAAAAAGTATGCGTCCTCGAACGACGACATGTGTTGGGCGGTTGCGCAAATTCAGAAGAACTCTGGCCAGGCTATCAAGTCTCAACAGCAGCCTACGTCGTCAGCCTGCTCGAGACTCAAATCATGGCGGATCTGCGATTGGCAGAAAATGGCCTGAAAGTCCTCCGGCGAAACCCTTCCTCCTTTACCCCGTTACTCGACGGGCGTAGCTTGACGCTGGGGCCCGATATGGCGGCCAATCAGCAGGAGATTGCTCAGTTTAGTAAAGCCGACGCAGAAGCCTATCCACAGTATTGCCAGCAGTTAGAACGTATTGCTCAAGTCGTTGAACCGATTATGCAACGTCCGGCCACCAGCCCGTTACCAATGGCTACCAGCTGGCGTTCGAGAAGTTTTACTTCCAAATTGAAGGATTCGGCGAATCTCTTCAATCTGTATCAATCGCTGGGTGAACTGGGAGAAGATTTACCGGCGGCGATGGATCTGTTGATGGGAGCAGCACGGCCCATTCTTGAAAATCGATTTGAAAGTGAAGTCTTAAGGGCGACGTTAGGAACCGATGCGATCATTGGTAGTTTCCAATCGTTATCTGCTCCGGGGTCTGCTTACGTATTACTGCATCATGTGATGGGCAAAGCAGGAGGAGAACGTGGAGTCTGGGGCTATGTCCAGGGAGGTATGGGCGCGCTGGCGGATTCTCTGGCCGCTGTGTGTCAAAGCCTCTCGGTGGATATCTATCGAGAGTCGGAAGTGCGACGCGTGCTGGTCGAAGAAGGTAAAGTCGTTGGAGTTACCTTAGCCGACGGACGGCTGATTGAGGCACCGGTGGTCGCATCCAGTGTTGACGCAAACCTAACCTTTAACCGATTTGTGAAACCCGAAAATCTACCGGCTCCGTTCCTCGATTCGGTCAATCGGATTGATTACAGTTCTGCATCGATGAAGATCAATCTGGCGTTAAGTGAGTTGCCAAATTTTACATGTAAGAAATCAGAAGATGTTGCCCCGCACCATCACGGAACTATTCATATCAGTCCGACCGTTGGGTATATCGAACGAGCGTACGCGGATGCCGTTGCCGGATGGCCAAGTACAGAACCTGTGTTGGAAATAACATTGCCAACGAGTCTTGATTCCACGATCGCGCCGGAAGGAAAACACTTGATGAACATTTTCGTCCAGTTTGCTCCTTACCAACTCGCCGATGGAAAACACTGGGACGATATCAAAGAAGATTTTGCCGATAGGTGCATTCAGTTACTGAGTCGGTATGCTCCCAATGTTCCTGACGCCATTGAACACCGTCAGGTTTTAAGTCCGCTGGATCTGGAACGCGAGTTTGGATTGACCGGTGGCAATATCATGCAGGGAGCCATGTCACCTAATCAGCTTTTCTTCAATCGCCCTGTGATCGGTTGGTCCGATCATCGGACACCTCTGGAAGGACTCTATTTGTGCGGAGCAGCGAGTCATCCGGGTGGAGGAGTGATGGGTACCTGCGGTCGAAATGCTGCCACCGCAATTCTGAAAGATCATTAAGCGAGGCCTGAACTTGCCTGCCTCTCCTGCTTCCGCGACCTCACCTCCTTCAGACATCGTCCGCTCACGCTGGATGATCATTCTGGCAGCAGTCTTGTGGAGTACGAGTGGTTTTTTTGCGAAGGCACCCTGGTTTGAAGGTTGGCCCGGATTTGTCCTGGCATTTTGGCGAGCGTTGTTTGCCTGTGTCATTCTCCTGCCGATGGTACGGAAGCCTCAATGGTCTGCTCGATTGATTCCCGTCACATTGATATTTGTGGCGATGAATTACACCTACCTGACGGTGATGGAAAGGTATGAAGCGTCCAATGCAATTTGGCTGCAATATACCGCTCCGATCTGGATCATTACTCTGGGAGTAGTCTTCTTAAAAGAAAAGACAACCTGGGCGGACTGGACGATGGTGCTGTTTCAAATGATCGGAGTGCTTATCATTCTGGTGCCGCAGTTTCAGGATGACACGGTCTGGGGGCTGACACTGAAGGTGCTCGTTGGATTCACCTATGCACTCGTGGTGTTGTCGCTGCGTTGGATGAGAGATTTTGAGGCTGCCTGGATCGTTGGCCTTAATCATGTGATAACCTGCCTCGTGTTTTTACCGTTTGTGATACAGGTTGGAGTTTATCCCGAACAATGGATACAGTGGGCTGCGTTGGTCGCGTTTGGTATGCTGCAAATGGGACTCCCATACTGGTTGTTTGCAAAAAGCGTGAAACACATTCCGGGGCATGAAGCGACGGGCATTGTTATTCTCGAACCGATTCTTGTGCCGATTTGGGTTTTTATAGCGTGGGGGCATTTGTCGAGTTATGAAAGTCCAAGCAGTAGTACGATGATCGGTGCAGCCTTTATCCTCATTGGGCTTGTCATAAGGTTCATGAATGAGCGAAAGTCTGCTCGCCAGCCAGCGGATGCAGGTTAAAATCGTAACCATGGAATCAAACGACGCTGAAGACGCTCCATCGATCACAGAAGCAACTGATGCTGCGCCAATTTCTCCGGCAGCTTCAGAGCAAGCACCGGTGTCTGAGAAAACACCTTTGAAAAGGCCCCGCTTCCTTAAACCGGTCGTCTGGCTGGTGCTGACGCTGATGAGTGTCTTTTTTGTCGCTGCGCTTGAATTTATGCCGATGTTTTATTGGTTGCCACCGGGGTTGGGAGAGCCCAGTGTCGATGGAATTGGTTTACGGGCAACGATTCTCAAGAATGTAGACCAGGGAATTACCTACATGCTTTGCTCAATGGGGATTCTATTGTTGCATGAATTCGGACATTACTTTGCCACTCGAATTTATCGAATCCCTTCGACATTGCCTTACTGTATCCCCTGCCCGATCAGTCCGGTTGGGACATTCGGTGCCGTCATTCTGATGGATGGGCGTCAGGCGGATCGACGACAGATTTTTGATATTGGTATTGCTGGACCCATCGCTGGATTGGTCTTAGCAGTGCCGATTATGTGGCACGGCGTGAGCACGCTGGATTTGAGCCAACCCGGGGTCGGGCCTTTCGAAATTGAATTGCCATTACTCGTTCAGTGGATGTTTCAATGGGCGCATCCGGAAAGCGAATTGCCAGAGGTGGTGGTGTTTTCTCAGTTGAATCCGGCATTTGTAGCTGGCTGGTTTGGCCTGATTGTGACGGGAATTAATATGGTTCCGATGGGGCAACTCGATGGAGGGCATGTTACGTACTGTCTGTTTGGTAAAGCGGCCCACTGGATAGCCCGGATATTGATGGTGTTGGTGATTGCCTATCAGGTCTATATGGAATCCATGATGTTTATTCTGATGATTGTGATGATCATGGTTATGGGCCTTGAGCATCCGCCAACTCGGGATGACTCAGTGAAACTCGGGCCTGTGCGGTGGATGCTTGGTTTGGCCTCACTGGTCATTCCATTTCTTTGTTTAGCACCGTCGATCATCAATGTGCGGTAGCCATTGCAAGGCTTTTCAAAGCTTCGCTTAGAATGTTGGCAGCCGCGATTGGTCTTCCCTCAGGTTCCTATTTTTGTTATCTAACCCAAGTTAAACCGTTTCGTTTTAAACGTAATGAACGATGCCTTGGGGGAATTCAAAATGAAGTCGTCTGCAACTCGTGTTGGACTGACCAGTCTGCTGGCTGTATGTATGCTAGGAGGGACTGGTTGGGTCGTTTACTCGAAATGGATTGGCGCCGATTCTTCGTTAACCGGTGCTAATCAAACTGACTCTGAAATCGCCGGGTTGATAGACCCGGATGCAGTCATCTCTGAACAGGATATTATACCTCCGACAAGTGATGATTTTGATCGATTGTCGATGGCGACCGATGCTCAACCGGTTTCCGGTGGAGAAGATGAATTCACACTCAGTATCGGAGAGGATTCGGTAAGTGATGCGAGTGCTGATACTGGTGACGACGAGTTCGTAGTTGGGGATGCGGCCGAGCCGACCACGTCGACTGCCAGCGATGCCGATTCTTTCGTCATTGGTGATCAGGCCGCTGTGGATCAGTTTGTCGCCAGTGATCCCGCGGATGAATTTACGATTGCAGACGATACAGCCCCCGTTGCTCCCTCGTTTGATGGGCAGGAAGATACCACAGACTTTCAGATAGGTGACGACTCGGTGACGCCGACAGTTACCGAAGCGGAGACGCCTGAAGCAACCACCGTCGACGAAGATCAGTTTTCTGTTTCAGATATTCCTGTGGACCCGGGAACGAATACCCTTGTGGAAGACCAGCCACCGGTGAATCTGGCGGACGATGTTGCATTGGATGCGCCGGGTCAACTAAGTCTGACCGAAGAACCCGATCTATCACCTCTGCCGCTGCCTGAGGCTAATGTTGATACAGGTTCTTCATTTGAGGTGGGCAGTGACGTTAGTGCATTACCGGAACTCACCGCGCAACCAGGCAGTTTACAACTTGAAGGACAGCAAACACCGACGTTAACCGTCGAAAAAGTTGCACCAGCAGAAGTGCAGGTTAATCGCTCAGCCGTTTTTACAACCCGAATCAAAAACACAGGAAAAGTTTCAGCACACGGAATACGAGTTACCGACTTCGTACCTAAAGGAGCTCGCCTGGAAAGTGCTCATCCCGAATTTGTGCAGGCAAGTGATGGCTCCATTCAATGGGCCTTAGGAACGCTGGAACCAGGTGATGAGACGACCGTCTCCATGAAATTAGTGCCTGTTGCAGAAGGCGAAATTGGTAGTGTGGCCCGCGTTTCATTTGAAGCGTTGGCTTCTGTTCGGACAGTAAGCACTCGACCTCAAATCTCGATTACTCAGACTGCTCCGGAGAAAGTCCTGATCGGTCAAAGTGTCCTGGTCAATGTGACTGTTTCAAACCCGGGCAGTGGCGATGCAACAGGTATCGTGCTGGAAGCAGATATTCCTGCTGAGCTTTCTCACGTGGCTGGCAACGAGCTCGAGTATCCGGTTGGAACCCTTCGTCCGGGACAGCAAAAACAAGTTGCGTTGCGGCTGACGGCAGAAGCTGCTGGAGTGGTCTTCAATACACTGACTGTTCGAGGAAACGGGCAAATGGAGGATCGCAGTGTGCAACAGATTGAAGTCGTTGCGCCGGATGTCCAGGTAGGACTGCGAGGACCTAAAGTTCGATATCTGGACCGCGAAGCAACCTATGCTGTGGATGTCGCGAATCCGGGAACAGCCTCTGCCAGAAATGTCAATCTGGTCGCCTTCTTATCCAAAGGTCTGAAGTTTGTTTCGACGGACCATTTTGGTGAATACGACGCGCGAGAACATGCCGTCTACTGGAAACTGGAAGAACTGCCACCCAACGTTCGGGATTCAGTGAAATTGACGGCAGTGGCGGTGGAACCAGGCGAACAAAAGATTGTGCTCGAAGGTACCGCCGATTTAGACGTGAAGGATAGTTTTAATCATATTGTCCGGGTGGAGTCAGTTCCGGAGCTTGAATTCAGTATCAAAGATACTGCGGATCCAATCGAAGTTGGCAGTGATACAACCTACGAAATTCGCGTTGTCAATCGAGGAACCAGAACAGCAACCGGTGTACAGATCTATGCCGCGTTTCCTGAAGCACTACGAGCTGTCCAGGGAGGTGGCCCGAGTGATCTGAGAATTGAAGGCCAAAATGCTGTGTTTGCACCACTCGATCGTCTGCCACCTAACAAAGAAGCTGTCTTCCGAGTGAAAGCAAAAGCACTGGGTATCGGTGACAATGTCATCAAAGTGCAAATGCTCTCTGACGATGTCAACGTCCCGGTCACCAAAGAAGAAAGCACTCGGATCTATTCAGACAATTAGAAGGATTTCCTGCAGTACTGTGAAGCCTGTGTGTTAATTTTCAGCAAAAGGCTTCGTCGATCCTTCGGCCGACTTCGCAGATTTATGTCAACACTTCGGGGCCGCCTTCGCTAAAGCTTCGGCGGCTAAACTCCCGGTGTCTATAGCACATAACAAACTCACTATTCCCGATGCGCAGTGAATAAACTCCTTTTGCATTTAGACCCTCCTGCGTCGGGGCATAGTAGGGGCTAAATATTCACTTGTCCACGTATTCATCTGTCCAGCGATGATACAATCAGTGAGTACTCTTTAGGAACACTCTAAGAAGCGTCTCATGCGAATTCCACGACCACTTTTACCCTTGTTCGGCCTGGCAGTCTGCTTCCTCTGTTGCTCTCAATTGGAAGCGGCAATGCAATCGTTTCTGGGGGTCACTCGAGAAGGAACCGGCATCTCCGTGAAGGCTCCGGCAGACTTCTTTGATGTACAAAACACAGACACAAGAATCCTTATCGTCGGTGGCGTATTGGGAGATTCCACCGTAGAGGATGCTGAAAAGCTCGCTAAAAAAGTGCCCTCGAAACAAGGGCGACTGATAGCAGTTTGTCCCGATTTGTACCCGGACTCATCCGGCGGAAAACCTGTCATCGAGTCGGATCTCAAGGCGTTTTATCGTTCTCAATCGAATCCTGAATTTCAATATCTGATCGGTTGGGCGGCTTATCACCTGGTCGACACCATCGTCGTGTTAGAAGGATCTGCTACTCAACAGATTCAGCTTAATGAATTTGCTCAATCCCGAAAGTATCGATTGCCGCTTTCATTAGACACCAATGGTAATTCACCAGACTTTATCTCTTCAATTGCTAGTGGTAGTAAACATTTCGGCGTACCTCTCGAGGCGATCTCTCTGTCTTACCAAAACGACATTGCTACTGCTGCCACCATGATCTCCACAGTCGCTCAAACGAAAGGCACGAGTGCTACTCGAGTTAACTTTGAAGAGAAAGCGATGGACTCTAAAGTTGCGATTCAGCAACTCCTGGACGTCTACGGCCGCAAGATGGATAGTATTTCTTATATCCCTGCGTTAGCGGTCATGTCACAGATAACCTGCCATCACCTTGGCTTCAAAAATGCACTGGATGGTGATGCAACCAGAAAAGTGGTTGAGCCACTTTTGAAAAAGAAGCTCCCCAATTCCGGTTCAGGTATTGCCGGCAATCTTGTATTCGTGACCCACTTAATGCATCCGTTGTACCCGGTGGAATATCAACAAGCGTGTAGGGAACGAATCTGGGATGTGGCCGAATTGGTTGAAACAAACCCCACAGAATATAAAGGGTTTCGGATGATGCCATTTCACTCAGAAATGAGCGACGCGGTCTTTATGGGTGGACCGATATTATCATTAGCCGGCAGCCTGGGTAAATCTCAGTACTTCAACGCCTGTATTTCTCACTTGCAAGCCTGTTCGGAAATGAACCAGTTGGATAATGGCCTCTATCGACATTCACCGCTTGACCAAACGGCGTGGGGACGAGGCAATGGATTTGCGGCTCTAGGCGCTGCGATGAGTTTAGTGCAGGTGCCTCAAAACACCAAGGGCTGGGATGAAAGCAAAGCGCGCTTTGTGAAGCACATTGATGCCTTAATTAAACACCAGGGGCCAACGGGCAGTTGGCATCAGGTCGTGGATCGTCCGGAAAGTTATCCGGAATTTACGTCCACTTGTATGATTGCCTCAGCCATCAAGATTGCCATTAATGGTGGAATCCTCGAAGCGGATGATTACTTTCAAATTCTTAACAAGGCTGAGCAGGCAACGCTGCGTCGTATCGCACCGGATGGATCTATCAACAATGTTTGTACTGGTACCGGAAAACAAAAAGATTTGCGGGCTTACTACGACCGGGAGGCGTTGCAGAGCCAAAACGATCGAGCCGGAGCTATGGCATTAGTATTCTTAACTCTTCAGTATCAGGACAGGCAGCTTCAGAGTTTTGAACAATAAGTTAAATGCAGTTTGCATGCGGCTAGGTACGGTGATGTGCCTGGTCGTGCTACCAGTATTTTCAATACTGTCGAGTGAGGTCGCGCCCATCATCCCCGGGTTAAGTCGACAGGCTGACGGCGAGTATGCCGAACTGCCCGGTAACACGTTACTCACCGAACTGAGTTGCACGGCCTGTCATGAGCCCAACCTTGGTACCAGCCTGCCGCCTAAAAAGGGCCCAGTACTCACAGGTATATTCCACAGAATTCAGCCATCCTGGTTCGCTGAATTTATTGTAGATCCCCACAAGGTCAAACCGGGAACGACCATGCCCGATGTACTTGGCAAGCTACCTGACGCCCGGCGTGACACCGTTGTCAAGGAACTCACGGCATTCCTTCAATCATTCCGAAAACCTCTTTACGATCCGATTAAAGAAGATAACAACGGCGACCCCGGTGCCAGTAATGCAGAACGTGGCTATGAGTTGTTTCATGCCATCGGCTGCATTGCCTGTCACGCCCCGGATGCAGCCGAAAAATTTCACCAGCTTAAGAAAGAAGATTTTGAAGAATCGGGTTTAGTGGGCGTCGGCCCGGTGCTGTCGGAATGGGCTGAATCCGTTCCCTTACCAAATCTGTTTCGAAAATATTCGCATGATTCGCTGACCAAATTCTTACTCAATCCCGGGCATAGTCGTCCTGCGGGGCGAATGCCCGGACTGAAACTTAACGTGGTTGAAGCTGCAGATATTGCTCATTACTTACTACGGGAAAAAACGGTTGTAACCAAACCTTCAGACAGTCAGCCAGACGCGAACATGATGGCCAGAGGAAAGTCACATTTTGTCCAGTATGGATGTATTGAATGCCATCAGACCGATCAGGACTTTTCAGATATTGATCGTCCGGCCTACCCCAACCTCACGGCAGAGCTATTTACGGGTGGATGTCTGGATGAAGACCTGCAACGGCGTCCTGTGGACTTCAACTTGTCCGAGCAACAGCAAAGTCTCCTGAAAAATGCGATCAATTCACAAGTTCCTGAATCTCCGGAGCACTTTCTTCATCGCCAGCTTGTGACTGGAAATTGCTACGCATGTCACCAACGAATTTGGTCTGATTTAGAGTCTGTTGGCGGAGTTGGTGCTCGAAGATTCCCCTTTTTTGAAACAGTTGGTCATGTGGATTTTGGCGATGAAGGAAAACTCCCACCACCGTTATCCGGCGTTGGTGACAAGCTGTTAACCGGTGCACTGGAAGATGTACTTCGGGGAAACCGCGACATTCGTCCTCATATGCAAACCAGAATGCCATTGTTCACGGCGGAGGTAACCAAGGACCTTGCTGCCGTTTTTGCCGCTGTTGATCAGTCCAATAGTGATGAACCAGTATTGAAATCAACGCTTGCTAAAGAGGAACTTATCGAAGCGGGGCGGCAACTTGTTGATAAAGGTTGTGTTCAGTGCCACGCGATTAATGGGAAGCGGATGACTGGAGTGGTCGGAGTGGAAATGGGACAACCGTATCAACGACTTCAGCCGGAATGGTTTGAAGAGTTCCTGCTCGATCCCAACTCCAAACGACCACGGACCCGAATGCCTAACTTCTTTCCCCAGGGGAAAGCATCCGTTGCTCAGGTATTAGACGGCAATGTGCAGGATCAGGTCGCTGCGATTTGGACGTACTTGAACCACAGCAAAACCGCTGACCTGCCGGATAAAATGCTGGCCGACGAACAGCAGGGATTCGAACTTGTTCCGGAAGAATCCACAATTCGACTCCGGACGTTTATGCAGAATGTTGGAACGCGAGCATTTGCCGTCGGATTTCCACAACAGGTTCATTACGCCTATGACTTAAAAAACGTGCGATTAGCTCTGATTTGGAAAGGGCGATTCCTGGACGCTCACGGCACCTGGTTTGACCGCTTCATTCCCTTTGCAGCTCCACTGGGTGACAATCAAATAACACTTACCCGGGGCGTCGCTCTGGCCAAAGTCTCCGATCCCTGGCCGACTTCGGCAAGCAAAGCGGGGATACGCTATCTGGGCTATAAATTGGCAAAGCCTCCCATGAGAACGCCTGCGTTACAGTATGGTAGCGAGCAATTAACGGCTCTGGATCAACTAATCCCGTCCGCAGACGGGCTGGCTCGAGTGATTGAAGTCACAGGTCAGCCGGAAGGCTGGGCCCTATTGCTGGCTTCGGTGAATGCATCAGTTCAGAAAACGGCTGATGGCTACCTGATTGATGATCAATTGAGAATATCCATTGTTTCCGCGCATCAGACGGTCGTGCAGAATGGCCACATACTATTGTTGCTCAAGTCGGAAGCTCAGAAGGTGGAGGTGAAATACCGATGGTAAAGTTCTTCACAGTAGTCGCACTCATACTAAGTTTGAGCATTCCCGTGCTGGGGCAGCGTCGTGAAAATGATTACTACCGATTAGAAACAGTGGTTTCTGCTCAGGCGAAAACCCATTCCCGTGATAAGCGTTGGCGGCCGGATACGAACGAAGTCGTGCTCGAAGTGACAGGCATGACGACACTCGAAGATGGCCGTTTAGCGGTCGCTATCAGAAAGGGTGAAATCTGGATCCTCTCAAACTTACAGGGAGATCCAAAGAACATTGAATACTCGTTGTTTGCCGATGCGTTACATGACCCGATGGGTCTGATTTATGTAGACGGAACGTTTTACACTGCCCAGCGTGCAGAATTAACAGCAATCCGTGATACCGACGGAGACGGTTATGCTGACGAGTATTCCAATGTAGCTGCGGGATGGGGAGTTACGGGTAATTACCATGAATACACTTACGGCCCTAAACTTGACCATCAGGGTAACTTCTGGGTGACTCTGAATATGGGAATGGGCGCACATGCCAACAACGGTGATGATCTCTGGCGTGGCTGGGGAATCAAAATATCACCGCAGGGAAAAATCACACCAGTTTGCTCAGGGATGCGTTCTCCCAGTGGATTTGGTGCGAATACGGCCGGAGATATGTTCTTCACCGATCAACAGGGTAACTGGGTCGCAACCTGTTCGCTGCACCACATGCGAGAGCAATCTTTTTTCGGGCATCCATGGGGACTGAGGAGCCCTCATTCCGACGATTTTCCCTCCACAGAAGAAGTGGAAAAGGTCTCAGCGGGAGTCCCGTGGCCTTCCGCTTTAGGGCGAATCAAAAACCTAAAACCGCCTGCCGTTTGGTTTCCTTACAAAAAGGTAGGGCAAAGCGCGACGGATGTGGTGCTGGACAACACGCAGGGAAAGTTTGGCCCCTTCGCTGGCCAGCTTTTTATTGGTGAGTTTCGATTGTCAGAAATTAACCGCGTCTTTCTGGAACAGGTTGACGGTGAGTATCAGGGAGCCTGTTTCCGATTTCGCAGTGGATTTGATTCTGCCGTTGTACGCATGGATTTTAATCAGCAAGGTCAGATGTTTGTAGGACTGACAAATCGTGGGTGGAGTTCTCTGGGGTCATCGTCGTACGGACTCCAACGATTGGTGTGGACCGGGGAAATCCCATTTGAAATCCAGGAAATGCACGCCAGACCTGATGGCTTTGAACTAGTTTTCACGCGTCCGGTAAATCAGCAGTCGGCGGCGAATCTAAAGTCATACCGTATGAAGAACTACACCTACTTGCTTCAGGCTAAATATGGCAGCCCGGAAATATTAACCGAACGAAATGAGGTCCGGGAGGTTACTGTCTCGGCTGATGGGCTCAGAGTCAAACTGGTTGTTGATGGTCTGCGCGCCGGATATGTACACGAGCTCAATTGTGTCAATTTGAAGTCACAAATGGGCGATACCTTGCTACACCCAAACGGCTACTACACACTCAACCGAATTCCTTCAGAGCCGTGATCGATTTGATCTGTTACAACCTCAATGCTCTGACCTAACAGTACCTACCTATATCAAGGGGGGACAACTTGGTTTGTGCGTTTAAGTAAACATGGGGTTATATGGCACGGTT
>CETM01036617.1_pt1 | contig 29931 bp, 22 predicted proteins | sample 361451 | NCBI WGS metagenome assembly CETM01 (sample SAMEA2622690, study PRJEB7988) | marine metagenome | isolation source: saline water (ENVO:00002010), including
TGATTATGAAATCAAAAGGATCGTCCCGTCTTCAAACTAAGACTCCAGTTCCTGATTAATCGTGTTAACCAGACACCGTCGGAGTCAAACACCTAACGACTCACCCTCTATTTTCACACGCGAGTAGCTATTCCGTACTGGCTGATTGAGGACTCAGAAGCCGCAGATTCGCATCTGCTAAGTCGATTAACGTATACTGCCCGTTCGGCTGGACTCGGAAAAAACCGTAACGAGCGTCTCGGTATTTATATTCTGTATTCTCTTCGAAGCTAAATTGGCGTTGGTCGATGTACACTTTAAACTCTTCACGACGATCCGAATCGGGCTTGAGGTTTCTCTTTGCCGGGCTGACTCTCAATTGGAACAGGATGTAACCATCGAGACCGTATTTCTCGTTCCACGCCCTTCGTTGCTCCTCTGTCGGCCTGCGCCCAGCGACTTCCTTTAACTCTCCAATTCCACGGTCATTTAAATCGAATACTCCGACCGCTCCACCCTGCAAACCACTCTGTACCTGATCTACGGAAAGCCTCGAACTTTCAGCCGAAAAGCTAACATTCATATACTGTCCGGTAAACAGTGAAAGAGGATCTATCGGGGCCAACTCCAAAAACACCGAATCGGCACTATGACGCAGAGCATACTGACTAAAGGCCAGATAGTTGACATAACCAAGGGTGCAGCAACTGGTAAGTAATATAACGAGTGTGCTTAACTTCATACTTCACCACCAATTCGCGTCTGCCCAACGGCATTTTCTGCATCGTCTGCGAAACACCATCGTTTCAACGCGAAATAACCTGCCAACATCACCCCGGACATTCCTATCAAGACGAATCCGTTCAACATTAATCCGGCGCTAAGACTATGGGTCGCGATAAATAATGAAATTGGAAGATACATCATGCCAACGATCGAAATCAAACGATCATGCGCAACGTAGCCTATCACAATGACCAGAATAGCTATCACACATGAGGTAATACCTGTCATGCCCAGTGCAAGACTCACAACAACCGCCACTCGAACGTAGTTATTCTTTAGAGGGTTTTCCCGGCCATACCCCCAAAGGATTACCCAGATCAAACTGCCAATAGAACAGAACATACAAATCAATGACACTACGTAAAATCCAACAGGTACGAATCCCGTCGTAATATCAGCCGCCCAGCGGAAACAGGTTAACCAATTTGTCGGGCCGATAGCGTTTGAGAACATTCCTAATATGCTTACCCAACCAACATTACACACTGCGGCAATCGCCATAGGATGATACTTCTGGTTAACTCTGGGCGACAAAAATGCCCAAACAGCCAGCGGCAATAGTAAATGGACGAACGCAGCCACCCAATAGGTTCCCACTCCGTATGCGTCCCGCATCAATTCTTCACAAGCAATAATCCCAGTCGCGATCGTAGCAAAACTGGAAACGAAACGATCAACATATACGTCCCACAACCAATAGGTTGCGAGCGTAAATGCTAATGTGGCTAAAAATACTGCGAGTTCTTCGTAATGATAGGGGAGAACACCATTTGCACCGATAACGAGTAATAGCTTTCCCTTAAACACCCCAACAAACGAAAGTTGCTGCGTAATTGCATAGGACAATCCGCTCTGTTCGAGATCCTGAGTCTTGCGATAGAGGTATAACGCAGCTGCGAGTATTATCGACCCTAAAATCAAAACTGGGAATGGATGGCTAAGCATTCCGTTTCTGCTCCACATCCCTATCAATAACGCACCAACTACTGTAGCACCCACTCCTATCAGCACTCGCAGATACAAAGGACACGTCTTCACAGCAATCCGGCGGGTCGCCACTTCCAACAGTTTTTCATATTCCGCGTCTTCTCTTTGTGTAACACTTGCCAACAAAGACCCGATGGACCCTTGTGGCGCGCTAATAGATTCAGACATTCGACTGGCCCTCCGCCAATGAACCAACGGAGTTTGTCTCTTTGAAGATACTGACATATCGCACGCCTGCAACAAACAGGCCAAATGCAATGATGGCTGCCAATAACAAGTCGGATGCCGAAGGCATAGTGTGACCGAAAAGGACAATGCACCATATGAATACTAACGCCATAATGATTGCCAATACCGAAAGGCTTAAAAACCAAACAGCCTTTATACCCTGTTTTCGAATCCTGCGGTGAACACCAAGAATCCCGAGAGCCAGAACGACCAAAAGAAATGCTCGATAAACATGAAATCCCTGACCGAGGCTTCGTCCACAAATGGCTTGCCAGCATTCATTGAAGTATGTGACCAACATACCTACGCTCAACGCGTGCAATTCAGCATACAGGATGAATTTTGCCCAACTCGGGCGTAACCAGTCAGCTTTATCCGCCCATAACTTTAGGTATTGGTTTCGGATCAATAACGTAAGTGCTGCCGCCGCCACAAACAACCAAGTACGATATTCCAACGTATATCCTCGCGTTTGCCAATCGTCATCCAGGTGAATAAACATCGAGGCTAGTAATAATCGTAAGAGGATGCACCAGCCAACCCATAAAGGCAAGCATCTCGCGACTACTACCAGGGGCAGAGACAGCAAGCACCACACACCGTAAAACCACTGGCCTTCGATATTAAACTGGAATTCCTGAGTGAGAATCACCAACAGCATACCAACTAAAAACGCTGATCCGGAAACGAATATCTTCCCCGTAGTCGTTTCGACTCCCTTGTAGACTGCGATGGAAATACAACCAAGGTACAAGAGGTTCATGATCCCCAGCCGGAAAAAGGTATTCAGTTCGGACCAGTTTGCTGCGACAATAGCCGATACGCCACTGAGAAAAAATAGTGCGGTCAGAACAGTCCAGGCTTTCCGCAATAGCCTGTCTGTGGTTCTGCGTGGGTAAAGCACTTGGAAAGCACGTCGCCGATCGTCCTTATCGAGCAGACCTCCGACACTCCATGCCTCAACCAAACCGCGATCGCCGGATTCGTCCAGAACCGAATCAGCTTCTGAATCGCCTACAATATTTCTAAAAGTGCTCATTCCGAATAGTCTCACATTGCTTTGGCCACGCACATGACTGTGATTAATGTTAGCCGTTCGATCTGTCGTCGTCTGTAGCGTTTCTAGGACAGCGCACTGTCGCATGTCGATAGTTTGCTACACGCCTAAGAATTTGGCCGTATCATATCGATTTAGCATTGAAGACTTTCTACAATTCGTTTCCACTTTGCCTGAAACGACACTTTCTGCAGTACTTCCGGGTTCATTAAGCCATGGGAAACAAAAACAATATTTTTACAGACTATTTTGCCAATATCTCGAAACAATTCATTCATCCACGCAATACTATGAGGCGCGAGCATTACGTTTCCCATGCTCAGAAACGAAGTGGTGCAGTCACTGGCTCGCCTTCAAAACAATCCAAAGGCGCGCCTGCTATAGCCCCACTAGACAACGCCTCAAATACTGCATCTTCATAGACAACGTCCCCTCTGGCCAGGTTGAGCAAATAGGCAGTGAGCCTCATTTATTTTAATTACGCAGAGCAAATTTGATTTCATTTTTATCTGTCAACGGGAAATACAAAGCGACGAATTCCGCTGTTGCCAAAAGCCCGCCCGGACTACACTGTCTGCCGCCTAAACTATCAAACACATCGGCAGGCGCGAATGCGTTGAATGCAACAGGCAGTTTCATTCCAACACCACAAATTAAGGAGACCAACTGACTCCCAATTCCGCCCAAATCAACCACGCCAATTGTCTTGCCTCGTAATTCGGACCCCATTAAGCCACTACGAGCATCCAATTCTCCGTTTCTCACAAATCGATTCTTTTGCAGGAACCTATGGTTTAACGCTAACATCCACGCGACTGCAGCTTCGGCTACAGGGAGATCGACTACTCCCTTAGCGATTGTCAACAACACATCAATTTGCTTACAGGATGCCACATCAATCGAGTCAACACCGACACCAAACGGGCTAACAACTAAAAGGTTTCTGGTAAGCCGCAAGGAGTCTTCGGTACCTTCGGAGTTAAAACTAATACTGCATAAGCGTCAGTCAGTTGGCCTGCTTCGATCTCGTCCTTATGTTCAGCAAAGGCCGTGACATCTATTAACTTGCGTCCCTAAGACATTGGATAGTCCGAAATCTGAATATTTTGTTTCGCACATTCGCCGTAGAAGTCAGCTGTTATCGAAACTTTAAAAACCAAGGTTGCCTCCGCGTCCGCGGGTTGCCAACTATGATTTAGGCAAGGATTTCCTTAACGACTTGTCCTGCGACGTCCGTTAATCGAAATGGACGTCCATGATGTTTATAGGTTAGACGTTCATGGTTTATACCTAACAAATGCAGTAAGGTGGCATGCAGGTCATTGATATGCACAGCACCGTCAACCGCATGGTAAGCAAAGTCATCTGTGGTTCCATAGGTCATGCCACCCTGGACACCGCCACCCGCCATCCACATCGTAAATCCATGGGGATTATGTTCGCGTCCATTCCCAAATTGAGCATGTGGCGTTCGCCCAAATTCGCCACCCCATAAGACCAGAGTATCTTCCAACAGACCACGCTGTTCCAAGTCCTGAAGCAAAGCCGCAGTCGGCTGATCGCACTGTTTCGACAACTGCGGAAGCTTTTCACGAATCTTCTGATGATGATCCCAGCCATCGAGTGTCACTTGTACAAAACGCACACCGGCCTCTGCAAACCGTCTCGCCAGCAAACACTGTCTCCCGAACTGATTGGTTTCGGGCTGGTCAATACCATAGAGGTCCTTCATCCCCTGTGTCTCATTGGAAAGATCGACTAGTTTGGGAGTTTCCATCTGCATTCGAAAGGCCAATTCAAAGGACTCAATCACTCCTTCCATCTTTTGATCAGCTTCCAGACGCTGTAATTGCTGTTGATTAAGCGCTTTAATCAGATCTACCCGTTTTCGCTGTATGGACTCGTCGATCGAGGTATCAGTCAGATGACGAATGGGGGCACGCCCGGGCGTCAATCCAACTTCCTGTAATGCCATTCCCTGGTGAATCGCGGGTAAAAAGGCACTGCTGAAATTACGTGGACCTTCCCCGGGAAGAATCGTGATATACGAGGGCAACTCCTGATTCTCCGTGCCCAAGCCATACGAGAACCACGATCCCATCGAGGGTGTTACATCGAACAGGTTCCCGGTATGCAACTGACGCTCAGCTACGCCATGATTCGGACTGTCACACTGCAGTGCCTTCAATATGCAGAGTTTGTCGGCCTGCTTTCCTAAACTCGGCAACCAATTTGACATCAACAGGCCGCTTTCACCTCGATTTGAAAATGAACTGATCGGCCCCATCAGTTTGGTACCATCCAGACCGACTGTCTCTTCATCAGAAGGCAGTTTGTAAGGCAAACCACTTCCATCACCTTTTGCCAGTTGTGGCTTGTAGTCAAATAAATCCATTTGACTTGGGCCACCTTTCATATATAGAAAGATGATTCGTTTAGCGCGAGCATTAAAATGAGGCCGTTTTTCAGACAATGCCATACCTGTACCAATAGACTCGTTGGCGCGAGTGGTGGAATCTCTCAGCATCGCTGCCAGCGCAAGACCGCCAAATCCGCAGGCAGCCTGGTGTAACACCTTGCGTCGATTCATTATCTGAAACTCTAACACGATATTTTTTTGCTACTCCTTAAACAGAAAGCCATTCGACACAAGTAATCCATGGCATAATTGTTCCCACGCGAGTTTTCTCGCGGTCGCGTGCCCTTTTGTATCTATAGCAGATCCCGCAACTGTATCCAGAAACCTTTGGGTGATCTCTAACTCTGAAGGACTGGGGAGACGGTTCAGGACCAACATATACAGTCGTTCAATTCTCTTAACTTCGTGCGCAGGTTGCTCGGCGTATAGACGCTCATTGATTGCAGTCGCCTGGGACTTAACAAATGACGAATTCAGTAAAAACAGTGCCTGAGTAGCAACCGTCGTTTGCGCGCGTGCTCCGGTGATATCGTTTGGATGCGGGAAATCGAAAACAGTCAGTATTTCCAAATCACCAACGGGACGTTCTCGTTTTAATGGCTGATACACTGCTCGCCTATTCTTAATATAATCCGGAACAATACCACCCCAGGTGGCTGGATTCACATCACCGCCCGCTCCTCGAATATTGCCCTGCAGTTCTAATCCCAGGGAACTTCCGCCACGAGCAGTATCCAATTCGCCACTGATCATCAACATGCCATCCCGTATCGCCTCGCCGGAAAGACGCCGTCTGGGCATACGCCAGAGTAGCCGATTATCCGGGTCGATTCCAATCGCCTTCGAATTCGATGCCGAAGACATGCGATACGTCGACGAAAGAACAAGCTGTTGAATGGTAGTTTTCAGCGACCACCGATTTTGTTCCTGAAAGCATACGGCAAGATAATCCAACAGCTTCGGATGACTTGGTCGTTCCCCATGAACACCAAAGTAATCCACCGTCGATACGATTCCCGTACCGAATATGTGATGCCATATTCGATTCGCTAGAACACGGGATGTTAATGTATTATTTGGAGCCGTGAGCCATTTTGCGAGTTGTAACCTACCGCTCGTTGAGTCTGATACCTCAACGCCAACTCCTGTCCCGACGGTGGACAACGTCCCTCTGGGTGTTATATCACCCAATAGTTTAAAATCGCCACGTCGATAGATTGCTGCATCCTCTGGACTTTCAATATCTGTAATAGCCAGAGCATATTCCGCGCTTTCCTGTCCAGTTAACGACTCCAATTCCAACGACAGCCGTCCTATTTGAGCTTCTAACTCGCGGACTTCTTTTAATTTTGTCGCGTCCGGTCCTTCTGCTTCTTCGACTTTTCCAAACGACGCTAATGAACCGCTGAAGATCTGCAAGGCGTAGTTTCCATTGGTGCGATGGACGAGATGGGACGAGTTGATACCAGAGCTTTCCCAGTCGTTCAACGTTGCTCGCGCCAACAATTCCAGGTCAGTATGCGCCTGTTTTCCCTTTAACGGTGCAGCGGCTACCGTGTTAAAGTCGTCTTCAAACACAGTTTCACCGTTACCAATGATCCTTAGATTATCGACAGCGCCTGCAAATCTTTGGTTCCCCGGGTGTGCTGTACTAATACGAATTCGTAATGCATCTGAAGCGCCGCCGGAAAACTCGTAGCTTCTTTTGCGGAATTGTTGCGAGTCATTTTGTTTGCTCCACGCCCCACTCAGTACAGTGAAAGAGTGAACGGAGCTCCCTGAGGTATCTATCAAATCTATCCGTATGGCATCCCCATCCATGGTGGCCTGCGATGCTGCAGCCCAAACCGTTGGTCCTATCTCCAACTCCAGACTATATTCCACCCCCTTTCTATTGGGGATAACCGCATTACGGCTAACGAGGGCATTGGCGTTAGTAGCGGTCGGAAACTTCACAAACCATTTAAGCAAAGAGGCCTGCAGGACCTCCAATTCACTCAGGATTTGATCGCGTCGTTTTAATGCGAGCAACCTTGCTTCCTGGTTTTCGGGCAATGGCGGAAGCTTCCGTTCCAGAATGCTACTCCAAACTCCCGGTCCGGTATGTGCAGTAGTCGCCGTACTATGGAATATCCCTGCGAGTGCGTAGTAATCTTTGGTCGTAATCGGATCAAACTTGTGATCGTGGCAACGAGCACAGGAAATTGTCTGACCAAGAAACGTCCTACCGATCCGGTCGATTTGATGGTCGACAATATCGGCTGCCAACTGCGGCTTAATGTAATTTTCAATCACCCAGGGACCAATCGACAAATACCCGGTTGCTACAATAAGCTCTCGCTGCTGACTTATGGATTCGAAAGGCAGATGATCCCCGGCAATTTGCTCGTGAATAAATCGGTCAATAGGTTTGTCATCATTAAATGCTTTGATGACATAATCGCGATACCTCCAGGCTTCTCCAATTAGAGTATTCCGCTGTACATCTGCATAGCAGGAAAGGTCAAACCAGTGCCGTGCCCAATGATCACCAAATGCGTTAGAAGCTAATAATCGCGTTACAACCTTTTCATATGCGTTTGGTGATTCATCCTTTACAAACACGGCAATTTCCTCTGGCGTCGGCGGAAGCCCCGTCAAATCAAATGTAACCCTACGCAGTAATGTATATTTGTCTGCCTCTACAGCCGGTTGCAAACCAGCGTCCTCTAAGCGTTTCAATACGAAACGGTCTAAGGGATCTCTGGCCCATTCTTTATTAATTGTTTCTGGTAGTACTGGCTTGCCAATTGGCTCTAGTGCCCAAAGTGCTTCTCGATCCGAATTCGCCGCTTGAGATTTACGGTCGTCCACAGCACCTGATTGTATCCATCTCTCCAGAATATCAATTTCATTCTCGGTTAAGGGTTCTTCCGGAGGCATCTCAAAACCGTCATATCGAATCGCCTGTACGAGTAGACTATCATTCACATTACCCGGAATAATAGCAGGCCCTGAAGCTCCGCCTTTTACCCAACCATTCCGTGAGTCCAACATCAGGCCACCTTTGGCTTTTCCAGATTGATGGCTATGACAGGAATAGCATTTCTTCTTTAACAGTGGAACAACATTCTGCTTAAAGAACTGCAATTCGTCGACCGACGTTTTCTCCTCAGCGGAACCGATAAACGGAAACACGAGTAATAGTGTCATGACAAACGAATGCCGGCGAAAGCCAAATGCGTTGTCAGTCGGATTGTGAAGACTGCTAACCATTTTCTATTTTAAGGGTAGTTCCGTAGGAGGAAATCGTTTGCGGCCATCACTATTCACCGGCTTTGATGTGCGCCGGTTCCACCATTCATGAGCGCGTGAAGGATCATAGGATAGGTTCAGCATGGGCATCCGAGCGGAAACATCCTGTTGCCAGGCTGCTAGTTTGTTTTTAAGATCCGCGACCCGTCCTGCAAACTGTTCCGATAAATCATTTGCCTCACCAATATCCTCTATCAGGTTATATAACTCCAGATCCTTCGAACCATCCAAATACTGTATCAATTTCCAATTGCCATCCCGGATAGCGCTGGCCGGTCGATCGTGATGATAGTGAGGGTAGTGCCAATAGAGCGGACCGCGATCGAGTTTCTTTGACTGTCCTGTCAATGTCGGCAACAAGTCAACACCGTCGATTGTCTGATTGGCCGGTAATACTCCTTGCGCTAACGAAACAAATGTCGGATAGAAATCATATGAAATCGACAGTGTACTATTAATCGTTCCTGCTGGAACAACTCCCGGATGTTTGACGATCAAGGGGACGCGAATGCCTCCTTCAAACAACGTACCTTTTTCTCCCCGAAGCGGCGCCTGCGAAGCCACGGTATCGTCTGCATGTTCACGGTAATCAAACCGTCGATACAGTCCACCGTTATCGGAAGTAAACACGATCATTGTGTTGTTCGTCATGCCTTGCGTTTCCACTTCGTCAACGACTTCGCCAACCAGATTGTCGACCTCTTCCAGCATTGCGGCATAGACTGGATGCGGCATTTCCAAACCGAGCTTGCGCGCTTTCTTCTCGTATTTCAAAACGAGATCAGATCGGCTCGAAAGTGGTATGTGGACATGATAGGGCGAGAGCATTAGGAAAAACGGGGTGTCTTTATTATCTCTTATAAACTGTCGGCACATCTCACCTTCAAACTCTGTACGGAATTGTTTGGGATTAGGTTTCAAATCCGTCCTGCCGGTGACGCGAAAACTACCCGGACGCTGCGCGCCGTTGACTTCCACAGCAAACTCGTATCCCTGTTTGGCTGGACCGAAGTTTGGCCCGGACCCTAGATGCCATTTGCCGACATATCCGGTTGCATACCCTGTTTTCTGTAGGGATTCGGCAACAGTAACCGTATCAAGAGGTAATGCTGCAGTCACCATAGGTGTGGTACTCCGTTCAAACGGTCGCCAATGCCCTGGAATAAAGTCAGTAATTCCGATGCGTGCCTGATTCTGTCCCGACTGTACTGCACAACGTGTGGGTGAACATACAGCCCCAGCTGCGTAGAAATCCGTAAATCGCATGCCAGCAGTCGCAAGCTTGTCGATATGAGGGGTTTCGGCTAGCTTATTGCCGTAGCAGCCAATGTCCATCCAGCCGAGATCATCGACAAAGATAAAAATGATATTAGGACGTTCTTCGGCCGTAACTGCAGCTGGATCAAGCGCACCAAAAACGAAAAGTAGCAGCAGAGTAGCGATAGTATTCTTCAACATTTCAGATGGCTCATTGGTACGGACATTAAAGGTACCCTTATCATAGCACCGAGCAACTGAGTCCCAAATATGAACTCAAAATTGAGCAACTGCACGTCCCAGCCCTTCCAGATCCACTTCGACCAGATCTCCAGCAGAAAGCCATTTAGTTTGAACCACACTACCTAGCATCACGACCCAGCCGGCCGGGATCTCTCGTCCTAATCCCGACTGTTCGTTGGCCAGCCAAACCAGAGCTTCGAGCGGGTGACCATTGATAATGTCCCGTCCAAATCCTGCACCTACAGATTCTCCATTAATAAACATTTCACCGCATACTCTGGCTAGATCAATGGACTGCCAGTCGGTTATAGGATACCCCAACACCGCACCGGCACCAAAGAAATCGTCTGCCACCCATGTCCGCCAATCAGGAATGCGATTTTCAAAATCTACATATCGATCATCCACGACCTCAATGGCAGCATGAACTGACTTAACGTGAGGGATAATGGACTCCAGCGTGTAAGTCTCGTCTCTTATAGCAATGGCATCTGAAAGGGTGACTGCAATTTCACATTCCACTCCCACGTGTAAAAATGAATCAAAGTCGAAAGTGCCTTGCAAGGCATGGACTGTAGATTCAAATATCGCACCTGAGCAGGGATGGTCCATTCCCAGGTATTGCTGCATTACTTCCGTGGTACAACCGATTTTAGTACCAACGATCGGTCCCAGCCCCTGAACCGCCAGTCTGGCATTCAGAGCTTCCTGTAATGTCATCGCTGCTAAAACATCGTTGGGAGCTATCGCTTCCGGCAAATCCCCAATAGGTACCGGCGATTGGAGCCTACCAGCCTCAAGCTGGTTCAACGCTACGGTTAATTCGTCTGGAGTATCCTTCTCACTCATCCCTCAATAGTTCCCGTCATTCTTTGTCCGATTTTCGATCATTATAACAAGCTAGCCGCTGTCACCTTTACCACGTCTTATTACCCATTTTACTAATTGCCTTAACGCTTGCCCGCCATAGCCAAAGGGGCGAGGCCGGCTCTAATTGCCTTACTTTCTAATTGCCTAATTATTTATTTGTTTATTTGTTTAATTTCTAACTACCCATGGCTTTTCGTGGATTTCTACACATACCCACTACAACACATTGGCTACATCGGCTTGAGTCTGATTTAGACCGGATCTTATTGAACCATACACATTGGTAGAAAGCATCTGCGAGGATGTGTCTCAATCTATTATTACCTTACTGCGATAAGAGCGTCTCAGTGTTGCGATGACACAAATGATCAGTGAAAAGCCGAAAGAGTTCCAATCCATTCGGGAACTAATAAACGGATTAGACATTAGTTTTGAGCGTCAGTAGCCCATCGGATATGACCGCAGACTCAAACAACTGATCGTTAACAAGAAACCCGGGCGAGTGATTGATCGACTACTTGTTTCTGCTCAAGCTGACGCTCGCAGCTACGAAGGTTTTGACTTTATTGCAAAGCATACCTACACCAGGGTCATGGCCACACATTATGCCGGTTATGTGAAAGCCGACTCTGAAAACTACGCAACGTACATCGACCTTGCTACTGAATATCAGGATGAAAAGTCCGTCTTCGCTCGCCTGGATGACTTGGCGGCCTACGAAGCAAAACTATTTTCCGAAGACCGGGCAAAACTACGACTGCTCTCCTGATTGGTACTCACTCTCTTCTCAGCACGCGTCCGGCAGTGACACCGAGGTGCTTTCCTTCTGACACTGTGACTTTGCCATTAACGATGACATAAGCGATTCCCTCTCCGTACTGAAATGGCGCAGTGTATTCGGATTTGTCGATGATCGACTCGGAATCAAACAAAACCAGATCCGCCTTCATACCTACGGCAATCTTCCCGCGATCACTCAATCCGACCTTCGTTGCATTGAGCCAGGTTACCTTCTGGATTGCAGCTTCCAGCGTTAATGCTTTTCTCTCTCGCGCATAATAGCCAAGCAGCCGGGGAAAGGCGCCAAAGTTTCGGGGATGAGGATTCCCCTCTCGTAACGGTCCGTCGACAGCATAAGCCGATCCATCGCTGCCAACACTACACCAGGGTTGGCTTAGAGCCAATAGCATATCCGGCTCATCATGATGAGCAAACACAGTGCTAATACCTCCGCCATTTTCGATCAACATATCCAGCATATCCGCCACTTTGTTTTCAGTGGTACCACGCAAGGCAAAGACGCGGTCCATCGTAAGCCCTTTGTACTTGTGTTCACCACTTACCAACATGCGACCCCAGTCCTTGCCAACTGCGGTGTAGTGGTTGTACCAACCATCGATACCATTTTCGATATCTTCAATAATGCGGTCACGGCTTTCCGACGAGGCAAGTCGTTGCAACATTTTTTGTTCCCCACCTTCATGAGCCCAGGGAGGGACAATACTTCGTAAATTATTGTTACCTCGGGTATAAGGGTAGACGTTGGCCTGAACATCGATTTCTTCATCGCGCGCATCCTCGATCAATTGGACAATTTTTCCCATCTGACCCCAATATTGCTGATCCGCAATCTTCAAATGAATAATGTCAAGTCGCACCTTTGCCATCCGCGCAATTTGAATCGCCTCTTTGATAGCAGCAAACACGTCCAATCCTTCATTACGAATATGAATTGAGAAAAGTCCGTCAAAAGGCGCTATCTGCTTCGCGAGTCTTATCATGTCTTCAGTTCTCGCTAGCGATCCGGGAGGAGTCATTACCTGCGACGATAGTCCTCGGGCGCCTTGCTGCATGGCTTCCCGCACCAACTTCTCCATCTCCATCATCTGAGCTTCAGACGGCCGTTCAAACGAATTCCCCATGACACATTGCCAGACGCCAGCGTGCCCCACATAACTGATCACATTAACACTCGTTTCGTGTCGTTCCAACAACGAAAAATACTCGGCCAGCGTATTCCAACGGACCGTACCGTTAGGCGTTGTCACACTTCCAGCCGGTCGTTGTCCCAAGGCCGGGCCAGCGGAAAACCCTTCTCCAAGAACCTCGGTCGTAACCCCCTGATAGATCTTCCCCAATGCACGACCATCACGTAGCAGGAGCTTATCAGAATGAGAATGAATATCGATAAAACCGGGAGCTAATGTAAGTCCTTTAGCTTCTATGACTTTTCGTGCCGGAACGTTCAAATCCCGTTCTAAGGCAATAACCTCGTCTCCACTTACGGCGACATTCGCCTTGAACCAGGGCCGACCCGTCCCGTCGATTACCTTTGCCTCTTTAATCAGAAGATCTACTGGTTCCCCGCCACAAACAACTGCGCCAAGCAGGACAATCATGATTGTGTAGGTAAATTGTCGCATGCTCGTCCTATCTTGTTTATCCGTCTAATGGTACCTGCTCCTGCTGTTTAGTTTAATGCACTTGAAGATCAACTGCATCTTTGGGGAATATTTCGACGGCCGTTGCATTACAATCGGTCTTATGGATGTAAACCAAATCAAGGCAGATCTCCAATGGACGCTCACAAGCACGAACCTGTTAACGGATTGCTATGAATTCCCAAAGGTTTTAATGCACAGCGACGTCAGAGTTTCTGAAAACGACGCTTCCATAACACCTAACAGGAAAGTAGGTCACTACTTTGAGCAGTTAGTATACCAACTATTAACTAATTCTCCCGGCAACACGATATTGCACCGCAATCTGCAGATCCACGACCAATTAAGAACAGTGGGGGAACTCGATTTTGTATTCCAAAACGACGCGGGGTTAACAATCCATCTGGAAACAGCTGTCAAGTTCTATCTCTATTATCCGGACGCTCCAGTCAACGGGAGTCATTTCCTGGGACCAAATTCCGCCGATACATTCGAAATCAAATGCAATCGACTCTTCCACCATCAACTCACACTCGGTGAAAGATATTACCAGGAAGTACAAAGTACTATGGCACTGGTAAAGGGAATGATATTTTATCCCCTGCATTCCTCACTACCAGAACGCCTGCCCGAACAACTGAATGTTACTCACCAACGCGGTGCCTGGCTGTTCGAATCGCAACTGGAATCACTGCTAACTCACAACAACTCAGAATACGCCATTTGCAGAAAACCGCACTGGCTGGCTCCGCCAGTTTCATCTACCTCCTATGTCTCTTCACAGTTCATCTACCGATACCTTCGACGGCATTTTGCCGACAGGGGCCATCCAGTAATGATCAGTAGGCGGCAGTTGGATTGCAACGAAACGCAGCGGCTATTTGTCGTTCCTAACCACTGGCCAAACCAAACACCCACCAAATGACCGGCTCATTGTTTATCTCATGCGTCTATAGTTGGTTTCTCTATTTGTTTAAACGTGCATTTAATTGCAGACGATGTGATAATAGGGTACGCACTTTTCGAGGAGCATCAAATGCACAACTTTGAACTAAACCGTCGACAGGCACTGCTGGCAGCAGGCATGGGAACAGCCTCCCTGGCGATGCCCGGCACAGTAATGGGTACTGATCAACGCGACGAAAGTGGCAATCCGGTACGTTCCGAGAAATCCTGCATCTTCATTTTATTGTGCGGGGGACCAAGTCACGTAGACACGTGGGACATGAAACCTGACGCTCCTGATTCTATTCGGGGGCCATACCGTCCGATTTCGACGAAAGTCCCCGGTATGCGCATCAACGAAATGCATACTGAATTGGCCAAGCACACAGATAAATTCACCCTCATCAACTCGATGCAGCATCCCGGTGCGATCAGCAACCATTTTGATGCAATGCACAACCTACTAAGTGGTCAGTCAGTAAAGCGTGTTCAACAGGGTGTACCTGATGATCAACCTTATATCGGATCCTTTGTAGCCAAACACACACCTAGCACTCGCAATATTGTCTCCAACGCCTGGCTCATTAAGTGTGTCGGCAATCCAGTATTCTGTGCCCCCAATATCGGCATCGGTGGTTACCTCGGTTCAGCATACGCTCCGGTTTTTGTCGGTTCGGCACAAAACAATCCTGCTATGGACTCCTTTACGCCACCTCCAATCTATGACCTCGGTGATGAAGAGCGTTTGGCTAAGCGACGTACACTACTGGGAGATTTGGAAAGCAACATTCTGGACCAGGAGCCAGTCGGCCAGGACTGGGCCAATTTACGTGAGCAGGGTTACGAAGCGATGACGCGCTCCGAAGGTCGCGAAGCATTCGACATGACACGTGAGAAAGACTCCGTCCGTGACCGTTATGGTCGACACCCTCTAGGACAAAACTTGTTACTTGCGCGACGAATGGTCGAGGCCGGCGTACGATTTGTTACCGTTAACGGGTGGACCGGACAGGCACCACAAGACAGACGTGGGCCACCAAGCAGCAGCTGGGATATGCACGGCGGAAATATGGGAATGGGCAACGCCTTTGGTTCCGGATCTTTTGGCATGAATTTCTGCCTGCCCAGACTCGATCAGGCGCTAGGCGCGTTACTAGGTGATTTGGATGATCGCGGCATGCTCGACAACACGCTCGTCGTTGTGACCGGTGAATTCGGTCGTACGCCTAAGATTCTCACACAAATTCCTCCAGGCCGCCAACACTGGCCACGTTGTTTTTCTTCGATCATGGCCGGCTGCGGAATTGCCGGTGGACAGGTTTATGGAAAAACGGATCGGCTTGCAGGTTACGTGGCTCATAATCCTGTGCGGCCGGAAGAGTTTTCTGCGAGTATCTATCACGCATTGGACATTCCTTTAAACGAACCACAAAACAATAGTGGAATCTCCCGCCCAATCACTACCGGCAAACCCATCATGCAATTGTTTGGATAGCACTTTGCCTTTTAGTCCATCTTTGAGCAACTCGATGCAAACACCTGAGGGATCTAATGCGACGAACATTCTCAATTCACATCGTAAATGCAATAAAAACGTGTTCTGTATTCGCGGTGCTTTGCGCCATTGCCACTACTGTCGTTGCCGCCGATTGGCAAGCGGGTTTAGCCAAAGCCGTTATCACTCCCGATAATCCAACCTGGATGGCAGGTTACGCTAGCCGCAATCGTCCAGCCGATGGAACGATCAACGACTTATACGCCAAAGCACTCTCTCTACGCTCTGCCAACGGAGAGACCTTCGTGCTAGTCACGATGGATCTCATCAGCATCCCTTTTCCGCTTCGGCATTTTTTGGAAGACCATGTACACCAACAACATAGCCTTCCGGCGTCAGCACTGATGCTCAATTGTTCACATACACATTGTGGGCCGGAAATCCGTACGTCACGCTGGGCGCTGGATGGGTTAGAACCAAACCGATTAAAACTCGCCGAACAATACGTTGCCTCCTTAAAGAAGAAACTAACCACAACAATAGATCTGGCATTAGAACGACTTGAACCAAGTAAACTCGTTTATGTCCGTAGTCGTTGCGGGTTTGGCATGAATAGGCGAACACCTTCCAACGGCGGGTTTCGAAATTTCCCTAATCCTGATGGTCCGGTCGACCATGACGTTCCTGTCTTGAAGATCGAAGATCCAGACGGCAAGACTAAAGGGATCGTGTTTGGCTATGCCTGTCACAACACAACCCTCGGTATTTATCAGTTCTGTGGAGATTACGCAGGATTTGCCCAACAGTACTTAGAAGAAACCCACAAGGATGCAATTGCTATGTTCGTGCTTGGATGTGGTGCCGACATTAATCCATACCCTCGTGGTACTGTGGAACTTGCGCAGACACATGGCAAGTCACTCGCTACCGCTGTCGAGGCTGCCCTGCAAACAACCCCACTTGTGTTAAAACCACACCTCGATCACAAGTACGGCAAAGCACTGCTGGAATATTCAACCGCTCCAACCAAAGCCGAGTTGATAGAACGTAGCGAATCCTCCAATCAGTATATCGCAGCACACGGCAAACGACTCTTAAAGCAACTCGAACAGGACGGGCAGTTGCGCACCAATTACGAGGCACCTGTACAAGTTATTAAGTTGGGCAATGCGCTTACTCTGATTGCACTTCCCGGGGAAACTTGTGTCGATTATTCGCTAAGGCTCAAAGCTGAACTTTCTGATGAGACATCCCGGGGTCGCATTTGGGTTGCTGGTTATAGCAACGATGTCTTTGCCTACATTCCCAGTAGACGTGTCCTTCTCGAGGGTGGGTACGAGGCTGGTGACTCTATGAAGTATTTCACAACGGTTTTACAACATGGCCCCTTTGCACCTAATGTCGAAGAGAGGCTGATTTATCAGGTTCACCGTTTGCTTGACGAGTAGGTAAAACTATGAGAGCGGATAAGTATCTGAAAGCCAGGCTCCCATAAGTTAACAATCACATTCTCCCTAAACTTAAAACATAAGGTTTGGTATAATAACGCCAGCAAAGGGAGTTATTGTCATGCTGAATATCCGTGGAAATCGCCAGCAGTTTTGTGATCGCGTCGATCGACGTGACTTCCTCAGCATTGGAACACTCGGACTCTCCGGTCTTACGCTTCCCGGGCTTTTGCGCGCCGAAGCTGCCAGTGGTAAGTCGAGTCATAAATCAGTTATTATGATTTACCTCACAGGCGGCCCACCTCATCAGGACATGGTCGACCTGAAGCCTAATGCTCCGAGTGAGATCCGGGGAGAATTCAATCCCATTGCAACTAAACTTCCAGGCGTACAGATTTCAGAACTGATGCCTCGGACGGCTGGCACGCTTGACAGATTTGTTACTATCCGTTCACTCGTTGGATCAGATGGTCGACATTCGTCCTTTCAGTGTGCAACCGGTCGACCATTTGCGAATCAGCCGCAAGGAGGCTGGCCCGAAATTGGTCCGGTCATGTCCCAACTCTACGGCCCGGTCAACGCCGCCGTTCCTCCAACCATCGACCTCTCGATGCATATGGAGCACCTACCCTACAATCTGCCCGGCCCGGGATTCCTTGGACAATCCCATGCCCCCTTCAAGCCCACCGGTGAGTCATTGGCAGATATGACACTTGAAAACATTGATGTATCTCGTTTTAACAACCGTCGTGACCTGCTTAACAAGTTTGATGATTTCAAACGTCACCTCGATAAAAAGGGCTTGCCTCGCGACGCAGATGCTTTCACGCAGCAGGCACTCGACTTGTTAACGTCCAGCAAGCTAGCCGATGCACTCGACCTAAGCAAAGAAGACCCCAAGGTTCGGCAACGCTATGGAGAAGACGACCCCAGGATTCTTCCCTATTCCAACAAGGGGTATCAGGGCATCGTGTCCAAGTTCCTCACAGCCCGTCGACTAGTAGAAGCTGGCGCTCGAGTTGTCACAGTATCCTACGCTGACTTCGATTGGCACAGCGCAAATTTTAAGCACGGACGCAAAGTCATTCCTTTATTGGATCAGGCCTTGACTGCGTTAGTCGACGATTTGCATGACCGCGGCATGCAGGATGATGTGACTGTTGTCGTCTGGGGAGAATTCGGTCGCACGCCTAAAATTAATGCCAATGCGGGTCGTGACCACTGGACGAAGGTTTGTTGTGCTTTATTGGCAGGTGGCGGAATGCGGACTGGTCAGGTAATTGGTGCAACGAACAAGTATGCGGAAGAAGCGGTCGACCGCCCTGTACACTTTAGTGAAGTCTTTTCACAACTATATTACAACCTCGGGATCGATCCGACACTACGCACGGTCGACGATTTAACCGGTCGCCCACGCTACTTGCAGGATGACTTCAAGCCGCTTCCCGAGGTTTGCTGATGAAATTGCCAGCGTCCATGCCTTTGGTACTCGTGGGAAAGGGATTTTCCCAATATTTCTAATAGCCACATGCGCTTACTCTAAAACGACGTGATTTATGCAACATCTTTACGCCGTCAAAAACATCACAGAATTAACCAACGTGAGCCCAACACCGTTTGCTCAGGTTCGTGTGGCTGGTTACCGCTCTGCTGGTGATGGCGGAGGAGGGGATTTTGTTTGGGATAGCGAATCAACTCAGGTTGCGGACCATGGATTGATTTTTCAAAGCAAACTCCAACCAAAAGGGAGATGGTTACGACAACATTCGGGACCAATTGACGTGCGTAGTTTTGGAGTTTTGCCGGCAGGGGGTGATGTCTCACCCAGTTTGCAACGAGCGTTGGACGCTTGTAAACACGGTGGTACCCTTTATATCCCTTCCGGAAATTATACCGTCAGTTCGCCACTAAAAGTACATCAGGGAACCAACGTACTCGGTGACGGTTTAATGACTGAAATTCACTATTCAGGGCCTAAGGAAACGGCATGTTGGAATGCGGTCCAGCACGCTCCTTCAATCTCAATGGCATTTCGAGGGTTCAATACTCTGGTGCATAAAGAAAGGACCTCCGCCTTTCGTTTAACAGGTATGAGTTACAGTCGCTTCGATCAGTTATTTGTACATTTGCGAGTTCCACATACATTCGCGTATTTCGGGCCATCAAACGGCCAGTCACCCTACTACAACGTGTTTACCAATTGCCACGCTTCTGGTCCTGGCGGAGAATCAAATGGCTGCATCGCCTTCAATTGGGGATCGGACGACAATGGCGACCTTGCCGCAAACGCAAACCAGGTGTTTGGAGGACATATTAACAGTGTTGATATTGCTGTCCGCTGCCAGGGGACAGGAAATATTTTTCATGGGCAGGTTCTTGAAATGGTAAATGTAGGATATGAATTTGACTTGCCACCAAAACGATACGATGCTGCCAGCAAAGGCACATCAAACGATGTTATGGGACTCTATACTGAATACGCCAAGGTCGTTTTTGAACAAAAGCACGATGCCTGCTACCTTATCGCGCAAACATGTATGGTGACTGGGCACGAGATTCTGTTTAAAGGTAAGAATCGAGATAACTGTGTTTTACTTAGCAGTCATTCCGGACAGCTTCCAATGAACCGAAGTTTCTTCCGTAAGGCTATTGATTTCAATCCTTTGGAGTTTTGAGCTCGGGAGGGCTCAACGCATTTAGTTTTCAGTCATGACCAAAGCGTATCCTGTTCTGCTCTTATGCCGATAGCGACGTAGATCGTTCCAACACATCCTCAACGTTTGTGACCTCGATATAAGTTACACGCAATGCCCGTTATATTTTGAGGGCCAATCATACTGAAGCTGGGGCAAGTTGGATAGATGCAAACACGCTTCTAGTTAGTCCCTAAGCATGTATCCTGTTGAATCATTTCTCTCTTGGTAAAATCGTGATACGTCGGGTTTGGATCGCGTTCTTTCCACTCTTCTGAATATTACGAGGTTCAGGCTGCGCAAAACCGTTCTGATCCACTGTTCTTGCCCGAATCTCATATCGGCCCGCTTTCAAATCCCGCAGCACAGTATAAAAAGAAATCATGCCGTAACGTAACGGCCACGAGTTCGGCTCACCCGTCTTAGAATTAAATCCCAACACGCTCCGAACATCCGTTCCCACAGGTAATACATCACTCCAAACCGGTTGTTCGGCTAACGAACACTTCTGCCATGGAGCCGAGTTGATTTCTGGCGAATTATCATCGAGTCGTTTCGCACCTTGTACCAGCTCTCGTACCCAATATTCGACGCGGCTGAGGCCTGAGTAACCGTTGATTGCCTGGCCGGTCACCAAGATCGGTTCACCTTCTATAAAATCCGACGGCCCCTTATCAAGATAAGCACTTGTCTTGAGATACGATTCGGGATCGTTGTTATTCAAAGCATAGGTATCGTTAATCCGATAGTCGTTGGTGAGAAAGATTTCCTGTAGCCACTTGATCGACTTAAAACCATGGGCCCACGGAACGATCATCCGAACTGGTCCGCCACGCAAAGGCGAAATTGGTTCATTGTTGAGCTTATATGCGAGAAACACCGGTAGTTCACCGGGCGGCGTCTCCATAGCTTGCGTATAACTCACCGAGGACTGAAAGATTTGCTGAGGGTCATTATTATGAAAACCGCGAAAATAGACGCGTCTTACATTCTTCATGCCACCACACTGTCTCAAAACGACACTTAATGGCACGCCTTCCCACAATCCCTGTCCTAGTGGTTGCGGAATATTCAGACACTGCATCGCCTTGATGAATTTTATTCCATGTTCTTTCCCCAAGTCCTTTAGCTGTTGGTAGGTAATGGCATTGCCTGCTTCCCTGGAGAACTCCTTTTCAGCCTCCGCTGCCTCTCGTACGACCCCTTCTTCCGTAAATGGATCTACGGTCACATTAAGCCGCCAGGACTCTGGCGTTAACCCAGCGTCGACTCTAGCCTGTCCCATTAACGAGAAGGGTTTGGGGTTTCCTCGTGAAACATCATAAAACTCGCTTCCTGCTGTAAGGAACTTATGAGGACACAGCTGCTCGGTTGAAAATTCATCTGTCGTGGCCAACACGGTTTTGTTACTTACCAATGATGCTGCGATACCTGCAGCTGCAGTATTTCGGATCGCATCTCGTCGGGATATTTTTGAAAGCATTGATAGTTCCAGTCCTCGTTAAATTCTAATTCGCCCTACATTCTAATAAATTCTTTACTAAGTTAGAGCCTCTTCCCGTATTTAGGGAGCCAATTCTACGTACGCCCTTTTCCTATGGCAGGCAGCTTCTCTATTCCCACAACGGTCGTTTCGCTGGTATCCTAATAGAAAGACATTTATCTGTTATAGGATTCAAATGAACAAACATCGCTTCGCCCTGTTCTCAATGTTGCTTGGATTACTGTCGTCATGCTCAGTTACGCAAATTACGGCCCAAACGACTGAACCAACCGCGACAACTCAAGTCGCTAAACGGACTGCTCCATCGTTTGCGGACCTCAAAACCTTGGGCGCTCAGCAATCTCTATTTCTAACACGCGACTACAAAATTACATCGACAGAAACTCCTAAACCCAAATTGGCTGAATTTCGCAAAGAAATCCTGCCCGTTCTGAAGGAGTCATGCATTGGTTGCCATGGAGCCGAGTTAACCGAAGGAAACATACGCCTCGATACACTCGATCCTAATCTTCAAAAGGGTGCTGACGTAAGTTGGTGGATCGAAGTAATGGCAGTCTTAAGCAATGGTGAAATGCCGCCACCGGATGAGGCAGAATTGGCAGACGACGATCGTGCCAAGATCATTCAATGGCTCTCATCGGAAATCCAGGTCGCCTCCGCTGTACGTCGCGCAGAAGGAGGGCACTCTTCTTTTCGACGAATGACGCGTTACGAATACAATTACGTCCTGCAGGATGTCCTCGGATTACCCTGGAACTTCGCCAAAGATCTGCCACCTGAAGCATTTTCAGACGATGGCTTTCAGAACAGCTCGGAGTTGTTACACATGACGGCGAACCAATTTGAAACTTACCGCAACATAGCCCGGCGTGCCCTCTTGCGAGCAACTGCCTCTGGCGAGCAACCTAAAATGCTCCATTGGGGAATCAACATGAAGGATTCCGCCAAGATCGACCTGGGTAAGCAACAGGAACAGATTGAGAAACTTCGTGAAGAACACAAAGATAATCCGGAGAAGCAGAAAACCGAACTCGAAAGATTACTCGCCTCTTTTCACACAACGCCAGGCGGACCGTATTACAAAAACCTGACGACCGGACGAGCAGCTCGGGCAAGCTGGCTTTATTATGGCGGCCGTTATGCCTTTGCTCCACAAGAAACCTTACCTGATTTTCCTACTAATTTTGATGACGTAGCAGTGATTCCCCGGGGACAACGAATTTATGTTGAACTTGGTGATCGTATTCCCGACGAAGGCATGATGCGTGTGCGAGTTCGCGCCTATACCACTGAAATAGGCAAGGGCGGCCCACCCAGTCTACAGCTCGAGTTTGGTTGGCGTGCCAGCAATGAAGGGCGAGCGGTGTTACGTGTTAGTGAAAAGGACCATCGAGTCACAGGAACGGAACAGGAACCCCAGATATTCGAATGGCTGGTACCACTCGGCGAGATTTATCCTCGCAATTCCGTTCGGGGCGTAAACAAAATGGGACAAATGCCGAATCCCTCAGAGTACATTCGGTTAGTCAATAGCAGTGTCTCACAAAGTGAGATCATAGTCGATTTTGTTCAGGTCTCGACCCCCGTGTATGAGCAATGGCCTCCCGCTTCTCACAACCGAATCTTTATCAAAAGTGATAACCTGGAAAACGAAGCGATCTATGCCAGAGAGGTTCTCGAAAACTTCATGCCTCGAGCTTGGCGCCGCGCGGTAACCAAAGACGAGGTCGAGCGAAAAATGAAGCTCTACTCCGTTATAAGACCTCAATGTGACAACAACGAAGAAGCCATTATTGAGGTTCTGGCGACAGTCCTTTCCTCGCCCAATGTCCTATACATTTCTCGATCTACCGGCGGTGTGCCTACGACAGGAAATTCCAGTCAACTCAATAGCTTTGAACTGGCGACCCGGCTGGCAATGTTTGTCTGGTGTAGCAGTCCGGATAACGAGTTGCTGGAATTGGCGAGTTCCGGTGAGCTTAGCAAACCCGAAGTGCTCAAACAACAAGTATCCAGAATGATCACAGATCCCCGGGCGCATCGTCTTTCAAAACACTTCGTTCATCAGTGGTTAGACCTTAAATTGCTGGAATACCTCGCGATCGATCGGAAAGTCCGTCCCCAGTTCGACGACATATTAAAAGAAGCCATGCTGAAGGAACCGGTAGCCTTCTTCCATGAGATGTTGTCGAACAATGAAAGTGTCCTCAACTTCATTCATGCCGACTATGCCATGGTCAATGAGAGGCTAGCGCAACATTACGAATTGCCAGATGTTTATGGAAATGAGTTCCGGCGAGTGTCCTTAACCGCACTTCCAAATCGCGGGGGGCTTTTAACGCAGGCAGGACTACTCACCATGAATTCGGCGGGTAAAGATTCGCATCCACTCAAACGCGGAATCTGGCTCCTGGAAAGTGTCCTAAATGACCCGCCTCCGCCACCTCCACCCGCTGTGCCGGAAATTGATTTAGCCGATCCGGAAATTGCTAAAATGACTCTAAAAGAACGTATTGAAGACCACCGCAACCATGCAGCTTGTCGCTCTTGCCACGCGAAGATTGACCCCTGGGGAATTGCATTTGAAAACTATGACGCCCTGGGACGCTGGCGTAGCGAAATTGAAGGCAAGCCCGTGGATGCAAGTAGTCTCCTGTTTAATAATCAACCGCTTAATGGTATGGAGGGTTTGAAGCGTTACTTACTGGAACATCGCCAAGACCAATTTATTCGAGCCATGGTCTATAAAATGACAACCTTTGCTTTAGGACGACCACTATCGTTTTCCGATCATTCAAGTATTGACGAAATTACAGCCGAACTCCGGAAACAACAGGACGGTCTGGCCGACATGGTAACCTTGATTGTTACTAGTGACTTATTCCGCACCAAATAGAATAATAAAAATATCCCGCGTCTTAGAACGATAACCTTTTTTAAATAGATGCCATGAAATTTAACTTAAATTCTCTGGACCGCCGCAGGTTCCTACGAGGCTCCGGGGTAGCCCTTGCGTTACCGATGTTTGAATCCTCGAGGACGATTGTTAACGCAGACCAGCAACAAAATCCCAAACGATTAGCTTGCTTTTATTTTCCTGACGGCGTCCCCATGCCATTGCCCGCGGATCCAGCCTACAAGGATTGGCTCTGGTTCCCTCATGGAAATGGTCGTGAATTCGAATTTACCAAATGCTTTAAACCACTCGTTCCTTTAAAAGACGACTTCACCGTCCTTTCCGGTTATTCCCACCCACCAGGGCGTATTGTGCACGGCCATAATAACGCGGACCAGTTTCTTACCGGAGCGGCTACGGGCGGGGGAGATATGGATTATAAGAACACCATCTCTCTGGACCAGCTTTATGCGAATCAGGTTGGAGACGAAACACGATTTACCTCACTGATTATGTCCACCGACGGCGGTACAGGAACAGCCAGAGGGGCACACACCATTTCCTACAATAAAAATGGTCGCGCTATTCCTGCAGAGCATCGTCCGAAACGTATCTTCGACATGCTATTTGTCAAAAATGATGGGGATGCAGCCCGACGACTTGCCCTGAGCCAAAGCGCCCTCGATGATCTACTTGCAGATGCAAAGTCCCTTCGTAAAACACTGTCCATTCAAGACCAAACGCGGTTTGACGAGTATCTCGAATCCGTTCGCGAAACGGAAATTAAGGTCGAGAAGGCCAAAAAGTGGATCAACCTTCCATTGCCAACAGTCAATGTGGATCACCTGAATTTGGATATTACGCCCAACGATCCTCGCGAATATATCCAAACGATGTACGAATTGATCTATTTGGCATTCCGTACCGATTCGACTCGGGTTGCCACCTATCAAATTGGTCGCGAGAACGGAGTAGGGCAAAGTGACTATCTCGCCAGGGCCGTTGGTTTCAATCTGGCGCACGCCTTGTCACACGAAACCAAAAATCCCGGGGGATGGGAGCGTTTTGGAATCTATTGCGCTTTTCTCCACGAGGAATTAGGGCGATTCGCTCAGAAACTCAAAGATACGCCGGAACCTGCGGGCTCCGGTAATATGCTAGATAACACCTTGCTCTTCTTTGGATCCGCGTCCAGCGCATTTCATCTTTCCCGTAATTACCCCATCATTTTAATGGGTGGAAAGAATATGGGTTTTAAGCATGGACAGTACATAAACAATGCCGGAGCTAATCCACAGGGTGGCCCATGGGACGGTGGGCAAGAGCCATGGCAAAAGGATATTCAAAAAGAAGATACACCTCTCGGGAATGTGTTCGTCACCATGTTGCAACAGCTCGGAGTCGATGTTAAATCCTTTGGTGGAAGCAATGGAAGCGTTGACGCACTCATTGCGTAATCTCTTCACTCCTTCCGTTTAAGGCAAAGGGTAGCATAAAGTGAATAAATCAATCCTGACGATCCTGATGCTGGCCATCTTCTTCCCGCTTCAGGCACAGGAATTTAGGAACGTACCCATCCTCGGTGAATATCCTGTTGAGCAGACCCATGAAGACTCGGCTTTCATTCCTCGAATGCTATTAATCAGCAACAATAAGCAATTGAAGGATGTCTGGAAAAAGCTTAAGGGTGGAGACTTGCCGATCATCGATTTCAAGTCATCCATTGTGGTAGCGAGCGTCCGTGATGCCGCCGATCCAAATCAACGTCGCTTTCTGCCGAGAGTGCGAATGGGAGAACTCGAAATCAATATTCTCTCGACTCGTATAGGATTTCAGCCTTCGACACGTACCGTAACCACATTAATCGAAGTGTCACGCGAAGGTATCAGATCATTCAGGCAATATGACCCCAAAACCCGCAAATATCTAATTACAAAACTAAAATAACTGTCATCTATGATCTTCCTCCGCCCTATTCCCCAAGAATAGAATCCTTATGCACTCTCGCAGAACATCCCCTCTCTTCGTAGCGGTTCTTATGACGGTTGTATGTGATGCTGATGCCCAGCAATGGCAAGATTTGTACGTACCGGTCAAAGGAGCTGAAATTCCCTGTCGCGTTATGAAACCGGAAATGTCATCTAAGACATGCAAATACCCGGTAATCCTGTCCCTTCATGGAGCAGGCGGACGCGGTGATAACAACAAGGCACAGCTTAAGGTTTGGAATCGTCAGTTGACAGCTCCAGAGATTCGCCGGCGTTTTCCATGCTATGTCGTAGCACCTCAGGTAACGGAACTTTGGAATAGAACGCATTACGACCAAATCAAAACCGTCATTGGCACTCTACCGCAAGCTGATCTAAATCGCATCTATATTATGGGACATTCCATGGGAGGGCACGGAACTTTCATCTTTTTGCACTTCGAGTCCGATTATTTCGCCGCGGCGGTGCCGTCCGCAGGGACAGGGCTAAGATCTACCGAACCGTTTATCAGTGTGGAAAAGATAAAGCATTATCCGATATGGGCATTTCACGGAGATCAGGATGGAGTCTGTCCTTTCTCAAAAATGCAAACCGTGTTCGAACAGCAAAAACAGGTCCACGGTAATTTCAAACTGACGGTGTGGAAAGGTGATAACCATGGCGTCTCGGCAAAATTTATACCTGGAAGTGCTAATGGCAGGACTTTTTATGCTAATGAACAAAGTAGTCGGGAAACTGATTTATTGACCTGGCTATTCGCTCAATCCCGCAGTCAGGACTAGCTTTATACGCTGACGCTGCACAGGACACCGACCGATAGTTTCACTGCTTCTCATACAATACTATAATGACATACTCCCTGTTTTAGGTAGTACGACCGAAAACACCTCATTTGGCGAGATAGCATCGTTAAATCTATTAACTCAGTAACATAGGACACACTTGATGACTACACCTTCCAAAACCAATCGTCGCCGATTTGTCGGTGGCGTTGCTGCCGGCTCCGCTGCTTTAATGCTTGGGCAAAGTGAACGAGCTGCAGGATATACATCTGCCAATGACCGGCCAGTCTTTGCAACAATTGGTTTACGTAATCAGGGTGTAACAATCACGAACAAGTCCACTAAGTTCGCTGATTTTGCCGCCCTTGCTGACGTTGATTCCAAGGTCCTGGGAACAAACGTCGAAAAACTTGCCTCGCGACAGGGGAAAAAGCCGGATTCTTACGGTGACTATCGTCGAGTCCTGGATCGCAAAGACATTGATGCTGTCATGATTGCCACGCCTGACCACTGGCACACTAAGATTGCTATCGAAGCGATGCTTGCCGGCAAGGATGTCTATTGCGAGAAACCTCTGACGCTCACGATAGCCGAAGGCAAGCTAATTGAGCAAGTCGTCAAGAAGACCGGCCGGACCTTTCAGGTTGGCACGATGCAACGAACTGAATCAGGTCAACGATTCCTGCAGGCAATCGCTCTGGTACGAGCCGGACGAATTGGCAAAGTCACTAAAGTGACCTGCGGAATTGGCGGATTCGGGCCGTCTCCGGTCATTCCAGAAGCACCGGTTCCACAGGAATTAGACTGGGACACCTGGCTCGGCCCCGCTCCTAAGGTTGCTTATCGCGCTCTTCCTGAAATCCGCAAAGGCTATGGTGGCGGGGTTCCGCTCTACAGCAATTGTCACTACGCATTTCGCAACTGGCATGCCTATTCTGGTGGCAAACTAACTGACTGGGGCGCCCATCATGTCGACATTGCCTGCTGGGCAATCGGTGCCAGCGAAACAGGCCCCAGCAAGGTTACTCCGCTAAATTACAAGTTCGACGTAGACTACAAGAAAGGTCACCCAACCGTTGACGACAAGTACGACATAGCTATTAATTACAACATTAAAGCCGACATGCCTGGTGGTATCGAATTACTAATTACGAACGAAGGGGATAACGGCATCCTGTTTGAAGGGAGCAAGGGTCGCTTTTTTGTTAATCGTGGAAAAATCGTAGGTAAGCCAGTGGAAGACCTTGGCAATAACCCGCTTCCAAGCGGAGCGATTGAGGAAGTCTATGGTGGTCCCGTTCCGGAAAATCACACGGCAAACTTTATTGAAGCTATTAACGCCCGAAAACAACCCATTTCGGACGTTTGGACGCATAACCGCATGTTAGAAATTTGTCACCTCTCGAATATCGCCATGCGATTAGATCGCGCTCTCGATTGGGATCCTGTGAAACGCGAAGTCATTGGTGATGCCCAGGCAAATAAATTCCTCGCGCGGGAAAACCGCAAAGGTTACGAGATCAATATGTAATTCAAATCTTCTGCACTGAATTCAATACTGCGTCCGGTTAACCGCGGACGCAGTTTTTTATGAAATGCCCGCCAAGTGAATACTCCTGAAAATAATCCGGCACCTACAGTAATGAAGCGAGAGCTTGGCGTCTTTGCAGCAATGATGCTCGGACTCGGAAGCATCTTAGGCACCGGCGTATTTGTAAGCATTGGGATCGGAGCGGATATCGCAGGCAGTTCGGTTATCCTTGCTGTTGCCTGTGCAGCTGTGCTGGCAATGTGCAATGGTATAAGCAGTGCTCAACTCGCAGCCAATCATCCCGTAAGCGGCGGAACCTATGAATATGGTCACCGCTGGCTCAATCCAACACTTGGTTTTATCGCCGGTTGGATGTTCATATGTGCCAAGTCCGCTTCGGCGGCCACGGCAGCGTTAGGCCTCGCGGCCTACGCACTTCACCACTGGAATTCCGATTTAACGTATCTCATACCTATTGCTATCGCCGCGATTACCACATTGACTGCCATAGCAATGACAGGAATCAAACGCAGTAGTCGGGTGAACACGATTATCGTATCGATAACCATCATCGCGTTGACCGCATTCGTTCTGACCGGTTTTCGCTCCACAAGCATCTTCGGTTCACAGCACTTTGATGATCTTCCCAGCCTAATAATCGATAAACCGGGGCGGTTTTTCGAATGCATCGCCCTCATGTTTGTCGCCTATACCGGATACGGGAGAATCGCTACCCTGGGCGAGGAAGTCAAACAGCCTCGCCGTACCATACCTCGTGCTATCGTTACGACACTGCTTGTATCACTGACACTCTATTTCCTAGTAGCTCTGGTTGCTGTTGGCATGGTGGGCGCGTCGACGTTTGGTCGGTTGGCAAATACCGAAATCGCTCCGCTACACAAACTATCAAGTAAACTGGAATCCAACACGATTAGCTGGATCATTGGTGTTGGAGCAGTTACCGCTATGCTCGGGGTGTTGCTCAATTTGGTCCTAGGGCTCTCTCGAGTACTGTTAGCTATGGGACGTCGCGGAGATGTACCAACGGTCTTAGGCACCATTCACCAGGCTAGCGGTATACCTCGCTT
>CETM01004263.1_pt1 | contig 29904 bp, 28 predicted proteins | sample 361451 | NCBI WGS metagenome assembly CETM01 (sample SAMEA2622690, study PRJEB7988) | marine metagenome | isolation source: saline water (ENVO:00002010), including
TTAAAAAGAAGATTTTAGAACGAAATGTTAAAATTAATTTAGATGAACTGATTAAATTAGATAAAGAAAATAGAGATATTATACAAAAAAAAGAAAAGCTTGAACAAGAAAAAAAAATTATATCTAAAAAAAATGATAAATCATTATTTAAAAAATCAAAAAAAATATCAGAAATGATTTTGAATTATGAAAGCAAACAAAAAGAATTAATTTCAAAAATTAATACAATTATAAACGTAATTCCTAATATTGCTCTTCTGGATGTTCCCGTAGGAAAAGACGAAAAATCAAATAAAGAGTTAAGTGTAGTAGGCAATATTCCAAAATTTAATTTTAATATTAAATCTCATTCTGAAATTGGATCTAATCTTAATTTAATGGATTTTGATATTGCAACTAAAACATCTGGCTCAAGGTTTGTTTTTTTAAAAGGAAATCTGGCTGCATTAGAAAGGGCAATATCAAATTTTATGCTTGATATACATACTAAAGAGTTTGGTTACCAGGAAATATCACCACCATTAATAGCGTCAGAGGATACAATGTTCGGAACTGGTCAATTGCCTAAATTTGAAAATGACCAATTTGAAATTAAATTAGACAGTAAACAAAAAAAATATTTAATTCCTACAGCTGAAGTAATTCTGACAAATATGGTAAGAGAAAATTCGGTCAAGTTTAAGGACTTACCAATTCGACTTGTAGCCTCAACCGCTTGTTTTAGAAAAGAGGCGGGCAGTTATGGGAAAGATACAAAAGGGATGTTGCGTCAACATCAGTTTTATAAAGTTGAACTTGTAAGTATAGTCGAACCAGCTAAGTGTCTAGATGAATTAAAAAGAATGACCTCATGTGCAGAAGAAATTTTAAAAAGATTAGAACTACCTTATAGATCTATTCTATTATCTACCGGAGATATGGGGTTTAGTGCTGAAAAAACCATTGATTTGGAAGTTTGGATTCCCTCAGAAAAAAAATACAGAGAAATTTCTAGCTGTTCTTCTTGTGGTCAATTCCAATCAAGAAGAATGAAGGCAAAATACAAAGATAAAGAAAATAAAACTGACTTTTTAGGAACATTAAACGGCTCAGGCTTGGCGATTGGCAGAACATTAATTGCTATAATGGAAAATTACCAGAATTCAGATGGATCTATAACAATACCTGAAAGACTTAGACCATATATGAATAATTTGAAGAAAATTTAATATTTTTATAAAAATTAGTTGTTAAAATAAAATTATTAATATACTTATTCTTACATTATGAGCGGTTCAAATTTTGCACAATTTATTCCATTAATTCTAATCTTTGTTATTTTTTATTTCTTTTTGATTAGACCCCAGCAAAAAAGGGTTAGAGAACACAAAGATATGGTTAAAAACCTCAAACGAGGTGACGAAGTAATAACATCTGGGGGCATAATTGGCAAAGTAGATAGAGTTTTTGAAGATGATAGAATTGAGCTTGTTATCTCAGATGGTGTTAAAGTTGTAGTAATTAGAAATACAATCCAAGGTCATTTAAAAAAAGAAGTAAAAAAGTAATTTTTCGTGCTAAATTTTTCTAAGACAAAAATTTTAACAATATATCTAGTTTTTTTTATTATAAGTTTTTTTTCGATTCTAAATTTTGTAGAAATAGATAAAGGATTTTTAAAAAAAAAAATCAATTTAGGTTTAGATTTACAAGGTGGCTCATATTTACTTTTAGAAGTTGATACTACTTTATTAGAAAAAAAAACCATTCAGTCAAAAGTACTTCCGATTAAAAAACAACTTAGAGATACAGCCATAAAATTTAATAACTTTAAAATTAATGATAAAATAATAAAATTTAATTTAGAAAATACGGATATCGAAAAGTTTGAAAATTTATTTGTTGATAAAAACGATAACAATTTTAATACTTTTTTAGATCAATATAACGCTTTTGAATTACAGCATAAAATTATAGGTCAAAATGTTAGTATTTTTTTATCTAAGCACGGTAAAATTAATATTAATACATCTGCTGTAAATCAATCTATAGAAATTGTAAGAAGACGAATCGACGAGGTAGGAACTAAAGAGCCTACAATTCTAAAAAGAGGTAGCAATCGAATATTAGTAGAGTTACCTGGTGTAAAGGATCCTGAAAGAATAAAAGAACTCCTTGGAAAAACTGCTGAATTAAATTTTAAATTAGTTACAAAAGATGAAAATGAGTTTGGGACAGAAAAATTTTTAGTTAAATCAACACAAGAAGAAATTACTGTAAGTAAAAGAATAATTTTAAGCGGTGAAAATTTAATTGACGCCCAACCAAGATTTGACAATTTAAATAACCAACCTATTGTTGCATTTTCATTAGATAGACTGGGTTCACAAAGATTTGGCCAAGTAACTTCTAAAAATATAGGAAAAAGAATAGCAATTATTTTAGATGGTGAAGCCATAAGTGCCCCAGTTATCCAGGACTCAATAACAAGTGGAAACGGAACTATTTCTGGAAACTTTACTTTTCAAAGTGCAACTGATCTTGCTTTATTATTAAGATCAGGCGCTTTACCTACACCTTTAATAGTTGCAGAAGAAAGAACCGTAGGACCTGATTTAGGTGAAGATTCAATTAAATCTGGAGTAATTTCACTGATTTTTGGCTTTGTTCTTGTGATTTTATTTATGTTACTAAAGTATCGATACTTCGGTGTTATTGCAAATATAGCTCTTCTATCAAATCTTTTAATGCTTGTAGGAATCTTGACTTTAATGGAGGCAACCTTAACTCTTCCAGGTATTGCTGGAATTATTTTGACTGTTGGAATGGCTGTTGACGCAAACGTACTAATTTTTGAAAGAATAAAAGAAGAATTGAGAGAAGAAACAAAAAATATTCAAGCTTTTGATTTGGGATACAAGAGATCAATAGTTACTATATTAGATGCAAATATAACAACTTTACTAGCATCAGTTATTCTATTTATATTTGGAACAGGACCAATCAAGGGTTTTGCCGTTACTCTTTCTGTAGGTTTGATCACAACATTATTTACAGCTTATTTTATATCGAGACATTTAATTTCCATAACTGTGTTTAAAAACAAAGAAAAGAAAATATTTATATGAAATATAATTATAATTTTGAGTCAAAATTTAAACTGGCAAATTTAATTTCCTTTTTTTTATTTTTCGCAAGTTTACTACTTATTTTTTTTAAAGGTCTTAATTATGGAATTGATTTTAAAGGAGGCACTTTAATTGAGTTAAGAGTAGACTCTAAAAGTACAAATATTTCTGACGTGCGTTTTGCTTTTTCGAATATGAATTTGGGTGATTTAAATGTTAAGGAATTTGGAAAAAAGGGAGATTATCTAATCAAATTTGAAAAGAAATCTTATAATCAAAAAGATACTTTAAAAAAAATTAAAGATAATGTTTCAAAAAAATTAGGTTCAGACGTTAATTTTAGAAGAATTGAAAATGTAGGACCAAAAGTTAGCCAAGAACTTCTTAATTCGGGAATGCTTGCAATTGCTTTAGCCTTAGGCGCAATGCTTTTTTATATATGGGTTAGATTTGAGTGGCAATTTAGCTTGGGATCAATAGTTGCAATTTTTCATGATGTTTTAATAACAATAGGTCTTTTTTCATTATTATCACTTGAAATTAATTTATCGATTGTTGCTGCTGTTTTAACAATAGTTGGTTATTCAATGAATGATACAGTAGTCATTTACGATCGAATAAGAGAAAATCTTAAAAAATTATCTAGCCTTAAAATCGGTGAGATATGTAATATTTCTATTAACGAAACTTTATCACGAACCATTATAACTTCACTTACGACTCTTTTGGCTCTAATATCGATTTTTGTTCTTGGCGGTGAAATTTTAAGAGGTTTTGCTTTTGCTATGATTGTAGGTGTTTTGATCGGAACATATTCTTCTATTTTTGTTGCAAGTCCAATACTAAGATATTTAAATGTAAGTTTTAAAACTATTGAAAAAGAAAAAGAGGATATTTAGTAAAGATTTTGAGCTACTACCATTGTTAGCAACATCGGAAGTGACAACAATGTATTTACTCTAGATGTAATAGTTGCAATTTTTAAATGTTTTGGTTTATTTTCAGCAGGGCAATCTACTATACCTAAAACTTTTTTTTGATTTGGCCAAATTATAAACCAAACATTGAAAGCCATAATTAAACCAAGCCACATACCAATTCCAATTGCAGTATTTTTTCCTCCGGTTCCTATGCCTAAAATCATTGCGTCATGAACGTAGCCATTTAAATAAGCAACTATCAATCCAGTTATAATTGTAACTAATGCAGCCCACCTAAACCAAAATAAAACAGCTGGGGCAATAACTTTTGTAATCGCAGGTTTTTGTTCTTCACTTAATTTTGGCATACTTGGAATTTGAACAAAGTTTAAATACCAGAGCAAACCAATCCACATTATACCTGACAAGACATGAAAATATCTAAATAACCAACTCCAAAAAAGCCTATCAAAAGCCCAGTCACCACCACCAAAAAAAAGACCCAAAAACAATAGTATCGCAAGAACTATTGAAAGATGAATTGTTTTTGATAATGACTGTAATATTCCAACCATGTTTAATTATAACATATATATGAGATTTATGCTGTCTTTTTCATTTTGTTATTTATTAAATTTTTGAGGAATTTTCCCGTATAACTTTGCTCTATTTCTGCAACTTGTTCGGGAGAGCCCTCAGCTATTATTTTTCCACCCTCAGCACCGCCTTCTGGACCCATGTCAACAATCCAGTCAGCTGTTTTTATTACATCTAGATTGTGTTCAATTACTATTACAGTGTTTCCCGTATTAACAAACGCTTTTAATATTTCTAAAAGCTTTTTAATATCATGTGAATGTAGACCTGTTGTAGGCTCATCAAGAATATACAAAGTTCTACCTGTTGATCTTTTTGAAAGTTCTTTCGCAAGTTTTATTCTTTGAGCTTCACCCCCTGATAGGGTTGTAGCTTGTTGACCTATTTTTATATAACCTAACCCAACATGCTTTAAAGTTAATAATTTTGAATAAATTGCAGGAATATTTTTAAAAAATTCACAACCTTCTTCAACAGTCATATCCAAAACATCTGCGATATTTTTATTTTTAAATCTAATTTCTAAAGTCTCTCTATTATATCTGCTTCCTTTACAGGCATCACAAGGTATATACACATCTGGTAAGAAATGCATCTCATAGGTAATAACACCGTCTCCTTCACATGTTTCACACCTTCCGCCTCTTACATTGAAAGAATATCTCCCAGGTTTATAACCTCTAGTTTTAGAATCAGGTAAATTTGCAAACCAGTCTCTTATAGGTCCGAAGGCACCCGTATATGTTGCGGGATTTGATCTTGGCGTTCTGCCAATCGGTGATTGATCAATATCTATAACTTTGTCAATTAATTCTGTTCCTTTATAATTTTTAAATTCTTTAGGCAATTTTCTAGATTTATTATTATTTAATAATAAATTCAGTGCATTGAATAGTGTTTGTAAAACGAGAGTAGATTTACCACTGCCAGATACACCTGTAACACAAGTTAATGTTCCAATAGGAACTTTAAAATTTACATTTTTTAAATTATTTCCAGTAGCACCTAAAATTTCTAGGAATCTTCCATTTTTAGCCGTTTTTCTTTTTCTTGGAATTTCAATATATTTTTTCCCAGAAAGATAGTTGCCGGTTATGCTTTCTTCGGTATCAATAATTTTTTTTAAATTGCCCTGAGCAGTTATGTTGCCACCATTTAAACCAGCCTCTCGACCTAAATCGATAATATGATCGGCGCTCTCCATTGTCTCAACATCGTGCTCTACTACAATCACAGTATTGCCTAGATCTCTGAGTCTTTTTAGGGCAGCAATTAATTTTTTATTGTCACGTTGATGCAGACCTATCGATGGTTCATCTAAAACATACAAAACTCCAGTTAAACCAGAACCAATCTGAGAGGCCAGTCTTATTCTTTGAGACTCTCCTCCGGATAAAGTACCGGACTCTCTTGAAAGAGTAAGATAATTTAAACCTACGTTTAATAAAAAATTAAGCCTTTCGTTTATTTCTTTTAAAATATGTTGAGCTATTTTTTTTTCCCTTAATGATAAAATATTTTCCAGACCTTCAAACCATTTTTGAGCCTCATCTATAGAAAAATTTGTTATTTCACTTATATTCAATTTATTAATTTTTACACACAATGCTTCCTCTTTTAATCTAAGACCCTTGCATTTATCGCAATTTGTTTCGCTTTGATATTGTGATATTTCTTCTCTTTTCCAGTCGCTATCTGTCTCCAAATATCTTCTCTCTAAATTATTTATAACACCCTCGAAAGTTTTTTTTGTATCATATTTTTCATAACCATCATCATAATGAAATTTAATTTCATCTTCATCAGAACCATAAAGAATTATATCTTGTATTTTTTTTGGGAGTTTTTTCCATTTTGTTTCAAGATCAAATTTGTAATGTTTTGAAATAGATGCCAATGTCTGTGCGTAATACATAGATGTAGATTTAGCCCATGGCTCAACCGCACCATCTGATAAACTTTTATTTTTATCTGCAATTACTAAATTTGGATCCACATTCAAATTATGGCCTATACCCTCACATTCTTCACATGCACCAAAAGGGCTATTAAAAGAAAAAAGTCTGGGCTCTATCTCTTCTATCGTAAAACCACTTTCAGGACATGAAAACTTAGAAGAAAAAGTTATACTCTCTTTTTTTCTAAATTTTTTTGGCAGTGTTTCGTTTTCATATTCAACGGTTAAAAGCCCATTTGAAAGATTTAATGCTGTTTCAATACTGTCAGCTAGTCTATTTCCTAATTTAGAATTTAGAACGATTCTATCAACTATAATTGATATGTCGTGTTTTATTTTTTTATTTAAATTAGGAAAATCATCAATATCATAATATTCGCCATCAACTTTTATTTTTAAAAAGCCTCTTTTTTTATAATTTAATATATCTTTTTTATATTCACCTTTTCTTCCACGAACCACTGGTGCTAGTAGAAATATCGTAGAGCTTTTTGGTAAAGCCTTTACCTTGTCAACCATGTCACTAACTGATTGAGATACTATTGGTTTACCAGTAAACGGAGAATAAGGTATTCCTACTCTGGCAAACAAAACTCTCATATAGTCGTATATTTCTGTGACCGTAGCTACGGTTGATCTAGGATTTTTTGGCGCATTCTTTTGTTCTATAGATATTGCGGGGCTCAAACCCTCAATTAAATCAACATTGGGTTTTTTCATCTTATCTAAAAATTGTCTTGCATAAGCCGAAAGACTTTCCACATACCTTCTTTGACCCTCTGCGTAAATTGTATCAAATGCTAAAGATGATTTTCCAGACCCAGATAGGCCTGTAATTACAACCAATTTTTCTTTGGGGACCTCTAAAGAAATATTTTTTAAATTGTGTTCTTTAGCCCCTTTAATCAATATCTTTTTCAACATCTTTTTTGGACCTAAAATAGATTGGTCTTATATTTATAGGTTAATTATGTTATATTTATATAAATTTTAATTCATTATAATAACCTAAAATATTATGGCTGGAAGTTTAAATAAAGTACAATTAATAGGAAGACTTGGAGCAGACCCAGAAATCAAACAAATGGTTAACGGCAAAAACGTCGCAAGGTTAAGTGTAGCTACTAGCCAAACCTGGAAAGATAAATCTACAGGTGAACGAAAAGAAAAAACGGAATGGCATAGAATTGTTATATTTAACGAAGGATTAGTAAATGTTGTTCAACAGTATTTAAAAAAAGGTGCCAACGTATATATTGAGGGTCAATTAACCACAAGAAAATGGAGAGATGAAAAATTAGGTCAAGACAAGTATTCAACAGAAATAGTGCTTCAGGGCTATAATTCGTCTTTAACAATGCTTGAAGGAAAAGGAAAAGTTAATAGTACTCAAGATTCAGAAAACAAAAGTTCTTTGCCAAACGATAATATTTCTCAAGATCAATCAGATCTTGATGATGAAATTCCATTTTAAAGTAAATGCAGAAAATAGAAAACAAAAAAAACGGAGTTTATAAACCTATTTTTGTACGTGAGGAGATGAGCTCATCGTATCTCTCATATGCAATGAGTGTAATTGTAAGTCGTGCTCTCCCAGATGTCCGTGATGGACTTAAACCTGTTCATAGAAGAATTATATTTGCCATGTATAAAGGTGGATATGATTGGAGCAAACCATTTAGAAAATCTGCAAGAATTGTTGGGGATGTAATCGGTAAATACCACCCACATGGTGACCAAGCCGTTTATGATGCTTTGGTTAGACTTGTTCAAGATTTCTCTATGAGTTTGCCTTTGATAGAGGGTCAAGGAAATTTTGGTTCTATTGACGGTGATCCACCAGCGGCAATGAGATATACAGAAACAAAATTATCAAAAGTTACAAAATTTTTAACTGACGGTTTAGAGAAAGAGACTATAGACTTTAGAAGAAATTACGATGAGACAGAGGACGAACCTAAAGTTCTTCCATCACAATTTCCCAATCTTCTTGTAAACGGAGCCGGTGGTATAGCAGTAGGAATGGCAACAAGTATACCACCACATAATATTGGTGAAATAATAAACGGAACTATTAGTTTCATAAAAAATAACAATATTACCATATCTCAATTAATGAAAGATATCCCTGGCCCAGATTTTCCTACCGGTGGAATTATTATTGGCAAGGACATGATTAAACAAGGTTACAACAAGGGAAGAGGTTCTTTTAAGGTTAGAGGTGAAATTGCTGAAGAATCTTTAAAAAATGGAAAATCTAGATTGGTAATCAAATCAATACCGTACCAAGTAAACAAATCAACATTGAATGAAAGAATTGCCGAATTGGCTAGAGATAAGAAAATTGAGGGTGTGAGCGATATAAGGGACGAGTCGAACAAAGATGGTATTCGAGTTGTTGTTGATTTAAGAAGAGGAGTTGAGGGTGAGACTGTAAGACGTCAATTATATAAACTAACCTCAGTAGAATCATCGTTCGGTTTTAATACTTTGGCTATTGTCGACGGCAAACCTAAAATTTTAAATCTTAAAGAATTCATCTCAGAGTTTGTTGCTTTTCGAGAAAAAACTGTATTAAGAAGTATAAAATTTGATTTAAGAAAAACCGAGGAAAGAGCCCATATCCTTATTGGAATATCTACGGCTGTAGAAAATATAGATTCTATTATAAAAATTATTAAAAATTCAAAAGATACAGCCACAGCAAAGAAAAATTTATTAAATAAAAAATGGTCTATTAAAAAAAGTTCAAAATTAATTTCTTTAATTGAAAGAAAACAAAATGTTTCTAAATATCAACTTACAAATATTCAAGTCGAATCTATTTTGGAATTGAAACTTCAAAAACTTACAACTTTTGGTATTAACGAAATAGAGGAAGAAATCAAAAAACTATCTGATTTAATTATCTACTTTAACAAGATACTTAAATCCAAAAAAGAATTATTCAATTTAATAATTAAAGAGCTTGAGGAAATTAAGTCAAAGTTTTCTGTCAAAAGACGAACCAAAATTATTGATGCTGTACTAAATTATAGCATAGAGGAAACAATTCAAAAGGAAGCAGTGGTAATTAACATCACTAACAAAGGCTATATAAAAAGAGGTTCCCTTTCGTCTGTTAAATCACAAAAAAGGGGAGGCAAAGGGAAAACAGGAATAACAACCAGAGAAGAAGATTTTGTTGTGAGAATTTTATCTGGAAATTCCCATAGTCTTGTTCTTTTCTTCTCATCACAAGGAATTGCTTATAAACTAAAAGCCTGGAAGATACCAAAAGGAACATTAGCATCTAAAGGTAAATCTCTATTCAATTTACTGCCTTTAAAAAGCACCCAATCGATCACATCTACGATGCTGTTACCTGAAAATGAAAACGAGTGGAAAAAACTTTTTGTTGTTTTTGTCACTGAAAATGGAAAAGTTAGAAAGAATTCATTGGAGGATTTTACAAATATAAGCTCAAGCGGAAAAATTGCAATGAAGCTTGATGAGAATGATAAAATTATGGGTGTGGAAAAGTGCAGAGAAGACCAAGATATTATCTTAAGTACAAAACTTGGAAAATGTATTAAATTTATGTCTAAAAAGCTTAGACTTTTTAAAGGCAGGTCCTCAAAAGGTATAAGAGGCATGGATCTTAGTGAGAATGATAAAGTTATATCTTTGTCTGTAATTGATAGTAATAAAGAAACAAATTCTTTATCTAAAAAAAATGGTTCTAAAAAAGATCTCTCCGAGAAATATGTTCTTTCTATAACCGAAAATGGATACGGTAAAAGAACACCTATTTCTGATTTCAGGGTAACTAATAGAGGGGGCAAGGGTATTATTGGCATAGTAAACTCAAAAAGAAACGGAAACGTTACATCTACACTTGTTGTTGCTAACGATGACGATGTAATTCTTTCTACAGACAAAGGAAGAGTTATACGTTGCCCAGCAAAAGAAATAAGAATCGCCGGTAGAAACACTCAAGGGGTAAGGATTATAAAATTATCCGGTGAAGAAAAAGTTGTTTCTGCTATAAAGATAGAAGATAATATTGCCTAATGTCTAAAATAGCCATTTATCCAGGAACTTTCGATCCAATAACATTTGGTCATATAGATATAATAAAAAAATCATTAAAAATTGTTGATAAATTGATTGTAGCTACAACAGATAGCTCTGATAAAGATTATTATTTTTCACTAGAAGAAAGATTAGAAATTATTGAAAAATCACTTTTTAAAGATTTAAGACTAAATAAAAAAAAGATAAAAATCGTTTCATTTAACAATTTGACAGTTAATTTGTGTAAAAAATATAATGCCTCAATAATAATTAGAGGTTTAAGAGCTGTTTCAGATTTTGAATATGAATTTCAATTGGCTGGGATGAACAAAAGATTAGATAAAAGCATCGAAACAATTTTTCTCATGTCTGATATAGAAAATGAAATTATATCATCTAAATTTATCAAAGAAATAGGTAAATTAAAAGGTAGTCTTAAAAAATTTGTTACTAAATCTGTTATAAAGGCTATAAAAACTAAAATTGAATGAAAAAAGTATTTTTTATTTTTTTCTTTTTAATTTTTGCATTTAAGGTCAATTGTGAGGAGATTAAAATGTTATTAAAGTTAGAAAGTGGTGAAGTCGAAATAAAATTATTTCCAGATGTCGCACCCAATCATGTTAAAAGAATTCTTACTCTGTCAAAAAACGAGAAATATAATGGTGTAGTATTTCACAGAGTTATAGACGGTTTTATGGCTCAAACTGGCGATGTTCAATTTGGTAATTCTAAAAATTTAAATTCATCTTTAGTTGGAACGGGCGGTTCTGACCTTCCTGATTTAAAAGCTGAATTTAGTGGGCTTCCTCATCAAAGAGGTACTTTGTCAATGGCACGTTCCGCCAACCCAAATAGTGCAAACAGTCAATTTTTTATATGCTTTGATGCTGCCCCACATTTAGACAGACAATATACAATATTTGGTCAGGTAACCAAGGGCATGGATTTAGTCGACAAAATCAAAAAGGGAAGTGGTCCAAACGGTTCAGTTGATAATCCAGACAAGATAGTAAGTTTAACAGAAAAATAAATTAATGAATTCAAAAAAAGACTTTTTTGAATTAATTAAAACATATAATAAAGCTAGATTAGGAAAAATAAAAACACCAAGAGGCACTATAGATACACCGGCCTTTATGCCAGTCGGCACTCAAGGAACAGTTAAGGGTATATTTTCAGATGATGTTTTAAAAACAGGAACACAGATTATTTTAGGCAACACATATCATTTATTTTTAAGGCCTGGTTTAGATATATTAAAAAATATGGGTGGTCTTCATCAATATATGAACTGGCACAAACCGATATTAACTGACTCAGGTGGTTTTCAAATAATGTCACTTTCGAAATTTAGAAAAATAGATAAAGAAAAGGGGGCAATTTTTTCATCTCATTTAGATGGAAAAAAAATTATTTTAAGCCCTGAAAAAAGTATCCAAATTCAAAAGATAATTAACTCTGATATTCTTATGGTATTGGATGAGTGTCCCAAATTAACTAAAGACAAAAAAATAATAGCTAATGCTATTAATGTTTCAACCGATTGGGCCAAAAGATCAAAAAACGAATTTAATAATGAAGGCAAAAAAGCTCTTTTTGGAATTGTTCAAGGAGGTTTATTTGAAGATCTTAGAGTTGAAAGTCTTGAAAAATTATTAGAGATAAATTTTGACGGTTATGCATTGGGGGGTTTGGCTGTTGGTGAAAAACAAGATGAAATGTTTAAAATTTTAGATCACACTACAAAGTTAATGCCAATAGATAAACCCAGATACCTTATGGGCGTAGGGACCCCTTCTGATATTCTTGGTGCTGTAAAATCTGGTATTGATATGTTTGATTGCGTAATACCAACAAGATCAGGAAGAACTGGATTAGCATTTACTTGGGAAGGTAAAATAAATTTAAGAAATTCAAAATATAAAAATGACAAGTCCCCATTAGATAATAATGTCAATCTAAGAAATTTGAATAAGTATACAAAAAGCTACCTTAACCATTTAACTAACACCAATGAAATATTGGCATCAATGCTTATTTCATTGCACAATGTAAATTTCTATCAAGAATTTATGAAAAGAATTAGAACTGAAATAAAAGAGGGGACATTTAGCGCTTTTTACAAAAAGTATATTAGAATGTATAACTAGTTAATAATTGAATTTTTTGAATACTTGTATATAAAAGAATTTCTTTAATGGGCCCTTAGCTCAGTTGGTAGAGCACTTCCCTTTTAAGGAAGGTGTCGATGGTTCGAGTCCATCAGGGCTCACCACTAAAGTGGTGTTATTTTATCTTGTTTATACAATAGGTGGATATTCAAATATTATTTTATTTATCCAATTATTTAAATTTTCAATTCTGTTTTTGCTTGAAGGGTGGGTACTTAAAAACTGAGGTGGCTCTTTACCTTTTTTTGATTCAGACATTCTCTCCCACAATTTCACAGATTCTTTAATATTAAATCCTGATAAAGATGAAAATATTAGTCCCAAATAATCAGCTTCTGTTTCTTGTTTTCTACCAAATGGATTCATTACACCTAATTGAAAAATATCCATACCGGTAGCTCTACCAACAGTATTTCTAGTTCTATTTATTGCTCCTCCTAAAAAAATATCAGCAACCTGCGTTCCTACATTAACAGCCATTGCTTGACTCATTCTTTCAACAGAATGTTTTGCAACAGCATGAGCTATTTCATGGCCCATTATTGTTGCTAAACCATCGTTGTTTCCAGCAACATCTAATATCCCAGTGTAAACAGCAATTTTTCCTCCTGGCATACACCATGCATTTTTAACTTTTTTATTATCTACAAGCACATATTCCCATTCAAAATTTTCGGTTGGATCAAAATTATCTTGTTTAAGAAAAAAAGCTGTAACTGATTTTTGAATTTTATGTCCAATGTCAGTAATATTTTTTAAATCTTTTCCGTCTTTTATCAATTTAGCTTTTTTTTTAAAATTCATATAAGCCCCAGCAGCTTGTTTATTTATAAAAGACTCAGGATAAATGGTAAGCTGTTTTCTCTCTGTTATAGGAACCGTTGAGCATGAGGTTAAAAGACCACAACAACTGCCAGTAAATAATTCAAGAAATTTTCTTCTACTTATGGTATATGTTTTTTTCATTAGTGATACTATACAATAAAATAAAAGAATTTTTAGCAAGTTTTATTTGAAATAAAATGGCAGGAAAAAAGACTAATAAATCTATAATTTCAAGATTCCGTAATTATTTTATTACAGGAGTTCTCGTATTGATTCCAATAGGAATAACATTATATTTAACGCTTTTTCTAATAAAAATCTCATCACTTTTATTACCACGAGAATTAAACCCAAATCATTACTTGCCTTATAACGTACCGGGGCTAGAAATAGTCATTTCACTATTTTTAATTACATTTATTGGTTGGTTATCACTAACGTTTATTGGAAAACGTCTAGTAATGTTTTTTGAAACTATTTTAAACAGAATTCCAATTTTAAGAACTATTTATTCTTCTGCTGAACAATTAATCGAAAATTTTTCATCCAGTAAAAAAAGTAAAAAAACTGTAGTTTTAGTTCAATACCCTAGGCAAGGAATATGGGCTGTTGGTTTTGCTACAAAAGAAAATACAGGAAAAATTAAAAATGCAATCGGTGAAGAAACAGTAAATGTTTTTGTTCCAACTACTCCTAATCCAACCAGTGGTTTTTTGTTAATGTTTCCAAAAAAAGATGTTATATTTTTAGATATTACTTTTGAAGAGGCTTCTAAATTTGTTGTTTCTGCTGGCAGCATAAATCCTTAAATTTAACTTCAAATTTCAGTAATAATCTCTGCTTTGTCGTATAACTTTAATAAAATCTTAAAATTATCTAATGTCTGACTGTTATATTTTTTTATTTCATTTTCAGCCATTAAGAACAAATCTTTATGATGCAATGGATCTGCAAATCTAAAATTTTTTATACCACTTTGTTGATATCCGAGAAGATCCCCATGACCTCTTAAATTTAAATCTTCCTCAGCAATTTTAAACCCATCATTAGTAGATCTTAAGATTTTTAACCTTTTTTTTGCATTTTCACTTAGGTTATCTTTGTATAATAGCAAACAAATAGAGTCTTTCTTTCCTCTGCCCACTCTTCCTCTTAATTGATGCAATTGAGATAAACCAAATTTATTTGCATCTTCTATGATAATTGTATTAGCGTTCGATATATCTATACCAACTTCTATTACAGTGGTACTTACCAAAACATTTATTTTTTTGTTAATAAAATTATTAATTACCTGAGTTTTTTCTTTTTCACTCAAACTGCCATGTATTAAACCTACATTATTAGGAAATATTTTTTTAACTTTTTCATATTTATCTACAGCTGAAGAATAATTTAATTTATTTGATTTCTCTATCAAAGGACAAACCCAGAAAATTTGATTTTTTAAACTCAATTGTTTTCGTAAAAGAGGAATTATTTCATCTATTTTCCTTTGAGGTTTGATTAGAGTAGTTATTTCTTTTCTAAACTGAGGTTTTTCTTTTAATTTTGATATGTCCATGTCTCCGAAAAGAGACATCATCATTGTTCTAGGAATAGGCGTAGCTGACATTAAAAGGACATCACAATTTTTACCTCCTTTTTTAGCCAATGAAATTCTTTGTTTTACTCCAAATTTATGCTGCTCATCTATAATAACTAAACCTAAATTTTTAAATTTAATTTTTTTTTGAAATAAAGAATGCGTTCCGATTATAAGGTCAATTTTCCCTTTGCTTAAATTATCTATTATTTCTTTTTTATTTTCTGACTTGCTTGTTAGCATTTCGACATTAATATCTATTGGGCCAAGTAACTTCTTAATCTGTTTAAACTGTTGCTTGCACAGGATTTCAGTGGGGGCCATGTACGCTACCTGGTATTTCGATTTTATAACTTTTCCAGCTAAAATTAAGGCTATTATTGTTTTTCCGGAACCCACGTCACCTTGGAGCAGTCTAAACATTCTATATTTTGATTTTATATCTACATCTAAGTCAATTAAGATTTCCTTCTGACCATTGGTTAATTTAAAAGGAAAATTATTTAATATTTGATATTCAATATTAGTGTTAAATACTTTTTGTTTTATTTTTTTATTTTTGATAATTTTTCTCGCCTTCAATAACATCAGAAGGTTGGCGAATATTTCATCGTATGCTAATCTTCTATGATCAATAGAATTGATATCTGTTTTTTTTTGTGGATTATGTAAATTTACAAATGTCTTCTTAATAGTATTAAATTTATTTTTTCTTAAAAAATTACTTGTATACCAATCAGTATCACCATTTATTTTTTCAATGGTGTTTTCAACAAACTTTCTATATATTTTTTCCGTCAAGCCATCTGTCAATGAATATTTAGGAAAAACTTTTAATATTTCATTCTTTTGGTCAAAAGGTTTAATATAGGTGGGATTTGTTATCTGGTAATTTTTTTTATAATAAGAAATTTTACCGCTTATTAAAACTTTTTTTTTAATAGGTAAAATCTTTCTTATATAGAACTCATTACTATTAAAAAAAATTATATTAACTTTATTATTTCCATCTGCACAAATTACTTTATTTGGCAAGTTTCGCAATCTAGGAAAATTATATTTAATAACATCAACTTTTATATTTGCAATTTTACCTATCTCTAAACTACCGATATCAGTAATTTTTGATCTATCAGTAGTTTCATAGGGTAAATCAAATAATAAGTCTTTTACTTTCTCTATATTCTTTTTTTTTAAGTATTTTTTTAATTTTTTTCCAACACCCTTAATAGTAGAAATATCCTTAAATAAAAAATTATTATTATTATTGTTCATAAAAATTATATTATATATTCTTATAAATAATGAGCAAAATAGAATCTCTTAAAAAAAAAATTAAATACCGTTCTGAATACAGAGGTATTAAAGAAATGGATTTGCTTCTTGGAAGTTTTGTTAAAAAATATGTTAATACTTTTAATTATAATGAATTATTAGATCTTTACGAAATCTTAGAAAATGATGACGACATTATTTTAAAATGGTATTTCAATAATACAAATGTAAAAATAATTAAAAGAAATAATGTTAGTAATTTATTAAAAAAATTTAAACTATAAATCTGGCGGAGAGGGTGGGATTCGAACCCACGAATGAGTAAACCCATTGCTAGTTTTCAAGACTAGTGCTTTCAACCGCTCAGCCACCTCTCCTGAATGATAGTTTAAGATAATGTTTATATATCAAAGATTAAAATATTTCAGCAACTCAATAATTTTCTAGTATGTAAAAAAATATTGGAATATAAGCTTAAAATGAAAAAGATAGGCATATTTTTTCTTATTATTTTTACTGTTAGCACCCAAAGTCTTTGGGCTAATGACTTTAATTCATGGCTAAAGAATTTTAAAAAAGATGCAGTTAAAAAAGGAATATCAAAAAAAACAGTAAACGACGTCATGTCAAACGCGAAGTACCTACCAAAAGTAATTGAATATGATAGATATCAACCTGAATTTTACGAGGATACCTTTACATATGTAAACAAAAGAACAGGTAAGGATAAAGTTAAAAAAGGATTATTTTTATACAGAAAAGAGATTGAGACCATTAACAAAGTAGAAAAAAAATTTTTAGTGGAAAAAGAATTGCTTCTTGCATTAATGGGGATCGAAACTAATTTTGGAAAATATCTGGGCAAGATGGATATAATCTCTTCTTTGGCAACATTAAGTTTTGATAAAAGAAGAAGTGCTTTTTTTACAAAAGAATTATTAGTTCTACTAAAATTAATAGATGATGAAGTAATAGATAAAAATATATTATATGGGTCTTGGGCAGGTGCTTTCGGCAACTTTCAATTTATGCCCTCTACTATAAAAAGTTACGCAATAGATTATAATAATAACAAAGATATTGAACTAAAAAAAATTGAAGACTCTTTTGCATCTGCAGCTAATTATATAAAGAAAATTGGTTGGAAAAAAAATCAACCATGTTTTTATAGGGTTAAATTAAAAGATAACATTCCCTCTAAGTACCTGAATAGTTCCGCAAGAAATATAGAGAATAAAAAAAAAATAAAATACTTTAAAAAATATTTTGAAAATCCTAAAGAATTAAATATAAATGATGATACTATATCAGCAATTATTATTCCTGATAAAGATATTATTCCCGGAGCTAAAAATTTAGAACCGGCATTTATAATATTCAGTAACTATGAATTAATTTTAAAATGGAATAGATCACTTAGATTTGCCTTAGCTGTTTGCACACTGAAGGATAAAATAAAAAATGAAATATAAAATTATAATTTTGTTATTTTTTATTAGCGGATGCGCACAAAATAATATTAATTCATATAGCAAGAAAATATTCAAACCCTATTCATCAAAGGGGTTTGCATTGATATATAGCGAGGATGATTTTAATAAAAAAATCATATCAACAAAACTTGATAACGAAAAAAGTCAAATTGCTCACAGGAAATTAAATACAAGTACTTTTTTAATTTTAAGAAATCCTGAAAACAATAAATCGATGGAACTTAAAATTACAAAAAAAGCTAAATATCACAGTTTTTTTAACGTAGTTGTAACACAGAATGTAGTTAATCAATTAGAGCTTGATCCAGAGTTTCCTTTTCTTGAAGTAAATCAAAGAATTAAAAATAAATCTTTTGTTGCTAAAAAAGCTGAAATTTTCAATGAAGAAAAAACAGTCATAGACAAAGCTCCAGTTGAAAAAGTTAAAATAGCCAATATTTCAAAAAACAAACAACTTAAAAAACAGAAAAAGAAAAAAAATAAAAAATTCTATATTTTAGTTGGTGATTTTTATTCATTAAAATCGGCAAATAACCTAAAAAATATTTTATCTGGCGAGTATATAAAAAAGGAACTTTTGACAGTTAAAAAATTAGGTATAAATACTTTTCAACTAACATCAGGACCATATTTATCAATTAATACTTTAAAAAATGATTACTTTGAGTTAAACAAGTATGGATTTGAAGATCTGGATATTAAACAAAATGATTAAAATCAAATTTCTAACATTCCTAATTTTATTTATATTTACATCAAGTTTATCCTCAACACCGAAAATTGATGTCAAAAGCGCAATTCTATTAGATTATAATTCTGATGCTGTTTTGTTTGAAATCGATCCTGACGTTCATATATATCCCGCATCTATGACGAAAATAATGACAACAATTATTGCTTTCGATTTACTTAAACAAGGAAAGATTAATTTAGACGATGAGACAGTTGTTTCTGAAAATGCTTGGAGACTTTCTCAAAAAGGTTTTTCATCAATGTTTATAATGATTAATGATACTGTAACCATTGAGGAACTTTTGAGGGGGATAATTGTCGTTTCGGGAAATGATGCCTGTGTTGCTTTGGCCGAAGCGATCGCTGGGTCTGAAGAAAATTTTGCAGATTTAATGAATGAAAAAGCTCAGGAAATTGGATTAACTAATACTAATTTTTCTAATTCGTCAGGTATAAATGATCCGCAAAATTATTCAACAGTCAGAGATATAGCAATTATGTCCAAATATTTGATTTTAAACTTTCCTAAATATTATGAATATTTTGATGAAACAGAATTTACTTGGGAGAGAACTGGTGGGGATCCAATTACTCAGGGAAATAGAAATCCCTTGTTATATAAAAGAATAGGGGCTGACGGTATTAAAACTGGCTATCTCGATTCCGAAAAGTATTCATTAGCAGCTTCGGTTATTGGAGAAGAAAGACGATTAATTTCTGTAATTAGTGGATTTCAAACAAAAAAGTCAAGATCAAATGACTCTCTTAAAGTTATTAGCTGGGCTCTAAGAAATACAAACACTTATAAAATTGCTGAAAAAGATAAACCTGATTTTTCTTTTGATGTTTGGTTAGGAAAAAAGAATAATGCAAACGGTTATGTTAAAGATAATTTATTTATTACTATTAAAAAAAACCAATTAAAAGATTTAAAAGTTACTTTAAACTATGATGGACCATTAAAAGCACCAATTTTAAAAGATCAACAAATCGGTGAATTAATAATACAAACATCTGATGAAAAAAAATCAATCCCAGTTTATTCTAGTGAAAAAATTAAAAAAGTAAATTTTATTAAAAGTTTATTTTTATCTTTTAATTATATGATTTGGGGAGATGTATAAAAAAAAATCTCTTTTCGTAGTATTTGAAGGAATTGAAGGTTCTGGAAAATCCTATTTAAGTAAAAAATTATATAGTTACCTTAAAAAAAAGAAAAATTCTGTAGTACTAACTCGTGAACCCGGTGGAACTAAAAGAGCTGAAAAAATTAGAGATATAATACTGAGTGACTATTTCTTCAAAAAAAACAAAGAAAAATTTCACAAATACACTGATACATTACTTTATTTAGCTGCTAGAAATGAGCATATTGAAAATAAAATAAAGCCTGCACTTAAAGAAAAAAAAATAGTAATTTGCGATAGATTTATAGATTCGACTTTTGCATATCAAGTTTATGGCAAAGGCGTTAAAAAAGAATTTATTGAAAATATACATAAGCAAATTTTAGGTCGAACTAAACCAGATCTAACATTTCTATTAAAAGTTAACGTTAATAAAGCTCTATCTAGATTGAGGAAAAGAAAAATTAAAAATAGATATGATAAATTTTCAAAAAGTTTTTATAATAATGCACAAAAGGCATTTATAAAAATTGCAAAAAAAAATAAAAAAAAGTATTTTATTCTTGATAATTCTAACAATGATAGAAAAATAGAAAAAATTATTTTTTCAATTGTTGAAAATAAAATAAATTAAATGCCTAAAGTTGTAGAAGATAAATTCAATCCTTTTAACTCAATTAAGTTGTTTGGGCATCAAGATTATTTTAATAATCTTTTAAAACTTTATAACAACAAGAGATTTCCAAAAGTTCTAATGCTATCTGGGAGCAAAGGTTCAGGTAAATTTACTTTAGCTTTTCATATCATTAATTGTTTTTTTGCTCAGAAAGGCAAAGAATCGTATGATCTTAAAAATTTAAATATTAATACTAATAATAATTTTTATAAAAAAATTAAATCAAATTTGAATGAAAACTTTTGCTATCTAGGAAAAACTAATAACAAAAAAATTGGTATCGATGAAATACGATCTATAAAAAGCAAATTTAATACCAATTCCTTTAACAACGAGCCTAGATTTACAATTTTGGATGATGCTGATTTATTAAATACTAATTCAGCTAATTCCTTATTAAAGTTAATAGAAGAACCCTCTGATTTAAATTATTTTATTTTGATTAACAACAAAAGAAAAAAAATTATTGATACGTTAAAGTCAAGATCCTTAGAAGTTAAAATCTTTCTCAAAAAAAAAGAAAAAGAAGATATTATGAACAAATTAATTGATAGATTTTCAGTTACAAATAAATTTTACTTTAAATATATAGACACGACCACACCTGGAAATTTAATAAGAATTTTAGATTGCTTAAATGAACTAAATATTAAATATTCAGAAAATTTTCATAACACTGCTGAAATTCTTTTAGATAAATTTAAAAAAGATAAAAATGACATATATATTGAAACAATTAAATTTATTTTAGATGTTAGAATCAATCAAATTTTAATATCAAAAAATTTCAATTTGTTAAAACTAAATATATATAAAAGAAAAATATTAAATCTACTTTTTGAATTTGAAAATTTTAATTTATCAAAAAATTCAGTATTAGAATTTTTTAGAACAAAAACTCATAATGTCTAAAAGAAATTTTTATATTACTACACCCATTTATTATCCATCGGGGAAACCACATATGGGCCACGCTTATTCGAGTATTATCGCTGATGTTTTTGCTAGATTTAAGAGATTGGATAATTTCAATGTCTATTTTTTAACTGGAACTGATGAGCATGGATTAAAAATTCAAAGAGAAGCAAAAAAAAACAATAAAGATCCAAAATTATTTTGTGACGAATTATCAAATACTTTTAAAAAATTAACAAAAAGTTTAAATTTATCAAATAATGATTTCATTAGAACAACAGAGAAAAGACACCATGAATCCGTTAAAGAAATTTGGCAAAGGTTAGAAAAATCTGGCGATATATATCTTGACAAGTACAGTGGATGGTATTCGGTATCAGATGAAGCTTACTATGATGATGATGAAATTTTAAATGAAAATGGTATCAAAAAATCTAAAGCTTCAGGGTCTATAGTTGAATGGGTAGAGGAAGAGTCATATTTTTTTAAACTTTCAGCTTGGCAAAATAAACTAATTAAATTTTACGAAAATAATCCTAATTTTATACTTCCAGCATCACGAAAAAAAGAGGTTATTAATTTTGTTAAGAAAGGTCTTAAAGATTTGTCAGTAAGTAGGACGTCTTTTTCTTGGGGGATACAAGTGCCTAATAATGATAAACATGTTATTTATGTATGGCTTGATGCATTAACAAATTATATAAGCGCATTAAAATTTCCAAATACTAAAGATAAATTGTATAAAGAATTCTGGCCAGCAGATCTTCATATAATAGGGAAAGACATACTAAGATTTCACGCAATATATTGGCCAGCTTTTTTATTAGCAGCAAAGCTTGAGACGCCAAATAGGGTATATGGTCATGGCTGGATACTTTCTGATGAGAAAAAAATGTCCAAATCATTAGGAAATATCCTGGATCCATTAGAAATTATTAAAAATTATGGGGTAGATCAACTTAGGTACTATTTAATAAAAGAAGTATCCCTGGGTAACGACGGAAGTATTTCCTTGGAGAATCTTAGAAATTGTATAAATAACGACTTAGCTAATAACTTTGGAAATTTGTGTCAAAGAGTATTATCTTTTGTAGAAAAAAATTGTAATTCTAAAATTCCAGTACCAGAAAAATACGATAATAGGGATAACGAACTATCAAACGAAATAGTTCAAAAATTGCCAAAATTAAAAGAAATGATGGATAATCAGGAGCTTAATTCTTATGTTAAAGAAGTAATAAACTTTTCTTTTAACTCCAACAAATACTTTAACGATCTTGAACCTTGGAACTTAAAAAAATCCAATTTAAGCAGAATGAATACTGTATTGTATTGTATTTTGAATCAAATTAAATCAATAAGCATTTTATTATACCCTATAATGCCTAATTCCATAGAAAAGAACATTCAATTAATGGGTTTAAAAAAAGAAGACATAAGTTTACATAATGTTGAAAATCTGAATCTATTAAAACCAGGTAATTCTATTAAAAAAGGCGATATTTTATTTAAAAAAATTGATAGTGAATAAAAATATTTTAGTATTTAGAACGGATAGAATAGGGGACCTTCTATTGACATGTCCTTCAATAAAAACCATTAAGGAAAATTATCCTGATTCAGAGTTAACCATTATTACCTCAGAGAAAAATTATTTTTATGCTAAAACATTTGATTTCTTTGACGAGGTTTATGTTTTTCCAAAAAAAAATATTCTTAAAAAAATTCAATTATTCCTCCAGTTATCGAAAAAAAGTTTTGACAAAATTTTTATTTTTGATGGTAAAGATAGATCTATTATAATCTCATGTTTTTTAAAATCTCACAAAAAAGTTGCTAAGATTGTAAATAAAAAACAAGTATTTTTTTGTAAATTATTCAAAATAAGTTATTCCTATGATATTTTTGGAAAAGATTTAAACGATTTACATCAGAATTTACTAAACTTTTCTGGTATTAATAAGAAAATAGATAATTTTGATTATTTAACACAAAAAAAGGACAATAATTTTGCGTCTAAAATACCATTCGATAGCTATATTCAAATTCATTTAGATGAAAAATGGTTTAATTCATCTTATATAAAAAAATATAATGACATAAATCCATCGTTCGAGGAATTTAGCAACTTTATTAAATCTTTGTCAGAAAAAAGTAATGTTTTAATCTCCACTGGTATCAAAAGTAATGTTTTAATTGAAAGATTAGAACTTAATTCTGTCAATAAATTAAGCAATAATATTTTTATTAATAATATAAAAGAAAATATTATTCTTGTTAAGCAACCTTCTTTTTTAGACCTCGAGTCTTTATTAAGAAGAACTAAAGTTTTAATTTCTTGTCACGGAGCACTCACGCATGCAGCTGCTAGTTTTAATATAAAAATAATTGATATTGTTGAAAAATCTAGCGACGAATTAGTTAAAAGATATAGCTTGTATATTAAGAATTATTACAAAATATATAGAGATAAATTTTCACTTGTTAAAAATAGAGTTCATCAATTAATTTAAATTTTAATTTTATTTAAAGCGTTGTTGTTAAATAAATTTGCTTCCTTTATATATCTTCTAACCATTTGTGTAGTTTTGTGACCAGTCATTGCCATTATGCTTCTTTCTTCTGCTCCAAACTCAGCTGTTGACGTAGCAAAACCTGATCTAAGGCTATGACCTGAATATTTTTTATGGTCTAGACCTGCTAAAGCAGTGTATTTTTTAATAATAAGAGCTACATTTTTGTCTGACATTTCAAATATTTTTCCTGATTTAACCTTACTTTCCTCTAACCATTTTTGAATTGATACTACAGGGCAATACTCTGAATTTCCGAAGTAGGGTATGGCTTTGGTCATGCCTTCGCCAGATTGATCGGTTTTGGATCTTCTAACAAAGATTTTTACCCCTTCGCTTACAAACTCGAGATCCTCGTATTCGATCGAGACTAATTCTGATCTTCTAAAACCACCTGCAAAACCTACTAGTAACAAAGCCTTGTTTTCAGATTTACTTTTAGAGTTTTTATCTTGATTAATTGCATTAATTATCAATTTTAAATCATTGATTAATATAGGTTTTTTGGCTCGTTGATATGTACCTTTTACCCTTTTAATACCTAAAAGATTTTCTGTAATTATTGGATGTTTTGTATCTAAATAATGCCCATTAAGCTTGTGAATGACACTTATCGAGGCTAATCTACGTTTTAAAGTGCTAAATTTAGAGGTTTTTGACAAGTGAGTTATATATAGGGTAATAATTTTAGGCTCTGAAGGTATTGAAATCAAACCATTCTGCTGACAAAATAAAGCAAAATCTCTAAAATCTGCCTTGTAAGCTCTTAAAGTGTTAGCTGATTTAGAGCTCTTTAAGTTTTTCAAAGTTTCTAATTCAAGGCTTTTTACATCAGTTACTAAATCATTCATATTTTTCCGATAACCATTAATTATCGGAAGTTTATAAATTATCATTTTTAAGATGTCAAGCATTGAATTATTATCTTTGATATGATTTTTAAGAATCGTAAACGTGTAGTTTTAGACAGAGGTCCGAGTTGGCCTGATTATGATAAGGCAGAACCGTTTATGGTAAGATATTATCCTTTGTTTCGCAAAAGACCAAAGTGGTTCCCTTTTAATATCTTCATTCATAAAATCCTAAAGAGCGATAGAGGCGATTTACATGACCATTATTGGTCGTATTTTACAATTATCCTTAAGGGTGGATACTGGGAAACTAGAGAAAATGGGACTTTTTGGAGAGGTCCTGGGTATATGGGCTTCAGAAAGGGCACTGATAGACATAGTTTAAGGATCCCAGAGGGAAAATCAGCATGGACTTTGATATTGGTAGGTCCGAACAAAGGGTCGAAGAAGTACTCGAGATATCAAAAAAACAACTAAAATGGTCCCTCTTTTACCCTTAAAAACCCTTATTTTTCAACGTTTTTTCAATCAAGAGATGTATTTGTTTAAAAAAACAAGGTTTTATGCGGTATATTAGAGCCTATATGTAGAAACGTTAAAAATAGACCTATATATGGCCCATTAATCGCTATATTCTAATACTGCAATGCTCCCTTAAATCTATGCTATATCAAAGTCTTTTTAAGACTTAATATTCCCGTTTTTCCCTAGATTTAGGCCTTTTTGCGCCCTAATAATCTTTTTACAGGAAGTGATTGAAAAAAAGACATTAGAATCAACGATTTTAATTTATTATATTAAAAAATCAATTTTTCTCAATAAAAACAACTGTATAAAACTACAAGTTAAAGTGTTACTTTAAGATAAAGTTTGAAGGAAGTTTAATTAAAAAATCTCAAAGACAGGTAAACAACGATAGGAATAGTAATAAAAGACATTAAAGTCGATGATACAATCACGCTAGCAATGTTATCTACTGCCCTCTTCTTAGAATACATTGATCCGACCAAATAAGTGAGTACAGCACTTGGCATAGATGATTGGATAAGCAAAACACCAGCCATGAAACCACTTAGGTTTAAAAAATTTATTAGAGCAAAGCCAATTAAAGGTCCTAATATCACCCTAACCGCTCCTAATATGGTTGCATGGGTCCAGGAAACAACTCTAAGCCTGGTTAAAGCAACACCTAAAGCCATTAAAACCAAAAATATAGTAGTGTAAGTTAATAGAAAAGTCGTATTTTCTAAATATCCAGGAACATTCCATTCAAAAAATAAAAATAATATAGCTGCAATTATTCCATAGATTGGGCCGTTCTTAATTAAAATGTTTAAGGAAAATTTTTTACTAGCTAAAAAAACACCAATTGTAAAATGGAATAAAATTATAACCGATGCTATTGCTGAGGCCACACCCAATCCAGCTGTACCATAAGCAAACAAGCAAATTGGAACACCCATGTTACCTGTATTTGGTAAAAACATTGGTGGAAGTTCAGTGATAGGATCTTTTTTTAAAAACAACAAAAAAAAGAAACCAACAATAGCAAACACCCCTAAAATAATAACAGCATAAATAAAATATTCTATGAAGATTTCTAAGGTGACTCCGGTAGTAGTGATTGTATAAAAAATCATTGCAGGAGTACCAATAGTTCCTGCAAAATTTGTTATAAATTTAGTGTTAAATTTAGGGTCTTTTTTTCCAATGTAATAACCTATTCCAATAATAAAAAAAACTGGAAAAAGTACATCTATAAGTTTTAAATAGAGCTCCATTAGGCTCTTACATCAGATTTTCTCGATTTTCTCAAGGGCTTATTAAAATTGATCGCTTTTTCAAATTCATTAAGTCGTTTATAGATAGATCTCAACTCTGTTATTCGAGTCCAGTTTTGTAAAAACAAAGAAAAACTACTTTGCACCTCTCTAAAAGCACTAGAAGTTTGTATTAAAATACCTAATGTCATTGCACCAGTAAACAAGCCTGGACCCATCAATAAATAAGGAACTATAATCATTGATTGGTTATACATAATTAACCAAAGATCGAAGTAGCCATAATGTAAAAATAGTCTGTGGTAATTAAATTTAATTCCGGTGAATAATTCTAGTATTGTGGGTGGTTTAACATAATTTTTTCTATCATCTTCACCATAAACAAGTTCTTTTCTAAATGCCGCTTCAACTTTCTGATTGTTGTATTCTAAACCGGGTAATTTAATTCCAACTAACCAGCTTATAACTAACCCACCTAGACTTGCAGTCAATGAAACCCAAACTAAAGATCCTGAAATATCCCTAAAAAATGGAATTACAACATTAGATGATAGTCCCCATAAAATAGGTATAAAAGCGATTAACAACATAATAGCTCTAACAACTTGAAGGCCTAAGCTTTCAACAATTTTAGCAAAATTCATACAATCCTCTTGGATTCTTTGAGATGCTCCTTCGACTTTTGCATCTATTTTTCTCCAGTACGGCATATAGGAAAATGTCATTGCCTCTCTCCATCTAAAAGCCCAAAGTCTAGTAAAATAATTAGTTACCGTGTAAATAATAACGTAAGGAATGGCTAGTTTCATAAATAAGAAAATACCGTCATAAAATTCTGACAACTCTCTTTCAGTAGCTTTTTGTAATAAATCATAAAAGCCTTTGTACCACTCGTTAATTTTTACATCTATCCAAGTTTGGGATAATAAAGATAAAAAGATAAAAAGAGCTCCGCCCCATGACCAGAGGAACCACTTCCTTTCAGTAAAAAAACTTCTCCACATATTAATCTTTCAAAAAATTATCTGCGTAAGACTTGATAATAAAATTTGTTTTTTTTGGATTTATTATCTCGTACAAAATATTATTCTTTTTTGCATACTCAATAGCTTTATCTTTTGAGGAAAACTCTAATATAACTTCACCCATAGTATCTTCGCTAGACTCCCATCCCATTAAAGGATTAATACCACTATCTTTTGTTTGAAACTTAAGAACCCATTTTTTTGTTTTGCCCCTACCAGACTGCATAGCAGTTTTTGTTGGAATATATATTTTTGCTTTTTTCATAAAATTACAAAATTGGTAAATTACAAACTGTTCCTGAAACTAACGTATTATTAATATTTACTTTAAACATTTGTGAATCTTTACAATATTTTGACTTTATCATTGCAATTCCAACTACTTTGTTAAATTTTGGCGAGAAAGCTGCAGATCTTAAAAAGCCTATAATATTTTGATCTTTATCTAAAAGCTTTTCTTCTTGAGTTAGATTAATTTTATCAATATTAATTTTTACACCCATTATTTTTTTTTCTATCCCCTTTTTTTTAATATTCAGTAAAGCTTTTTTTCCTAAATAATTAATTCCGTTATCTAAACATATGTATTTATCAAAACCGCATTCGAAAGGGTTATCATTATTGTCCATATCATTTCCATATGAAAGAAGTGCGCCTTCAATTCTTTCAATTGCATTTGGACATCCGGGTTTTATATTTAGCTCCTTACCCGCTATCATGAGTTGATCGTATAAAGTTAACCCAGATTCTATATCTTCAATATAAATTTCATAACCACCTTGTTTTGAAAAACCTGATTTTGATATCATGTATTTAACGCCTTTAAATTCAAAATATTCATAATTAAAAAATTTTAATTTGCTTATATTGTCTCCAAAAACTTTTTTCATTAGTTCTTCAGATTTCGGTCCTTGAATAGCTAAGGTAGCAATATTCGTTTCAAAGATTTTGACATCTAAATTAAATGAACCGGCTATTCCTTTGGCAAAAAATAATACATCAGAATCCGCTATACAAATTCTCCACTTTGTATCTTGAATTTTTAAAATAAGTGGGTCGTTAACCATATTTCCTTCTTTATCTATAAAAGGTACATAATAACATTTTTTTATTTTTGCTTTAGAAAGATCTCTGCACGTCATTAATTGAATTAATTTATAAGAGTCTTTGCCGCTAACCTCTATTTGTCTTTGAACGCAGACATCCCATAGCTGTACATGATTTTTTAAGTGTTCATACTCTTCTTCGAGAGATTGAAAAAACGTCGGTAATAACATGTGGTTATAAATGGTGTAACCTCCTACCCCATATTTTTCTAATCTCGAAGTAAAAGGTGTACTTCTAAGCCTTCTTGTTTTTGAAATTGAAAATTTTTTCATTGTTTCAAAAATTTAGCTATCTGTTCTCTCATTTCGAATGCATTTTCTAATATTATCATATGCCCACAATCTTTGATGATATGTGTTTTTGCCCCATTAATTAAGCCTGAAAATTCTTTACCTATATCTAGCTTAATCATTTTATCTAATTCTCCAAATATAAAAAAAGTTGGACATTTGATGTTTTTAACACAATTGATTCCGTTCTTATAATTATTGCAAGCGATCAAGTCTACAGCTAAAACTTCACGTATCTCTCTTGAGGAATTAAGTATTTTTTGAAGTGGGTTGCCACCTATAAATTGTTTGGAGTAACCATAACCCCATTTCATCATTAAGTTTAATGACTCAAAATTTCCTGCTTGGGCAAGGTCTATTAAACTTTTGTTTACAGGTATTTGGTATGAACCAGCAACAAAAATTAAATTTTTAATATTTTCAGGAAATCTTTTTGAATACTCTAGCGCCACTAAACATCCTTGTGAATGTCCTAATAAGGTTAAATCTTTTATACCTATTAATTTTACAACCTTATTTAACCATTCAGCCATGTCTTCTATTGACTTAAGAGAAGAACCTTCGGAGTTACCATGACCTGGCAAATCCAGTGTAAAGATATTGTAGCCCTCGTCAGCAAGATATTGGTCAGTTAAAGACCAAACAACATGTGATTGACCGCTTCCATGAAGTAATATGATAGTGTGTTTTTTTTTATCAAAAGTTTGTCCAATGTCGGTGGAAAAGACTTTTTTGTTTTCTACTTCAAAAATCATTTGTCTTGCCAATTAGGATTTCTTTTGTTTATAAAAGCATCTATACCCTCTTCAGCATCAATTTTAAGCATATTCTCAACCAT
>CETM01088544.1_pt1 | contig 29703 bp, 24 predicted proteins | sample 361451 | NCBI WGS metagenome assembly CETM01 (sample SAMEA2622690, study PRJEB7988) | marine metagenome | isolation source: saline water (ENVO:00002010), including
CCGGGATCAGCACGTCGACCCGTGCCTGAGCGGCATCGCGGGTCGCCGCATCGCCGTGATGGCGGGCAACATCCATCTGCGCTGCACAATAAAGTGCCAGAGCGCGCAGGGCATCGGTGCGCGAGCGCATCGACAGCAGCATGCGGCGCACGTCGAAGTGGTCGATGATCGCGGCCGACTCGCCGCCGCGCGAACCAGGCGCACGGCCCTGGCTGCGCTCGGCGGCGTAGGCAAAGGCCTGCTGGGTGGCGCGTTCGGCGACGCCGATGCCCTGGATGCCGACCTTGTGGCGGGCCTCGTTCATCATCGTGAACATATGATTGAGCCCGCGGCCGAGCTCACCGACCAGATAGCCGATAGCCCCCTCGCCTTCGCCGAAACTCAGGGTGCAGGTGGGCGAGCCGTGGATGCCGAGCTTGTGCTCGATAGACGCACAGGTGACATCGTTGCGGGCCCCCAGCGCACCGTTATCATCGACCAGGAACTTGGGCACCAGGAACAGGGAGATGCCCTTGTTGCCCTCAGGAGCATCCGGGGTGCGCGCCAGCACCAAATGGATGATGTTCTCGGCCGCCTCGTGCTCGCCCCAAGTGATGTAGATCTTCTGGCCGTGGAGGCGATAGTGGTCGCCCTCACCGTCAGCACAGGGAATGGCCTTGGTGCGAACCCGAGACAGGTCCGAGCCCGCCTGAGGCTCGGTGAGATTCATGGTGCCGGTCCAGACGCCCTCGATCAGCTTCGGCAGGTAGCGCGCCTTGAGCGCCTCGCTGCCGTGATGCGACAGTGCCTCGATAGCACCGGCGGTGAGCATCGGACACAGCCCCAGCGCCATGTTGGCACCATGCAGCATTTCCTGCACCGCACTGGCCGCCACCTCGGGGAGCCCTTGCCCCCCCTGGGCCTCGGCGACGCCGATGCCGTTCCAACCGCCCTCGGCATAGGCCTGATAGGCCTCGATGAAGCCATCGGGTACCGTCACGCTGCCATCCGGCTGGCGGCGGCAGCCCTGGCGATCACCGGGCAGGTTGAGCGGCGCCCAGACCTCACCGGCCAGCCGAGCGGCTTCGTCAAGCACGGCATCGAGCAGCTCGGGGCTGGTGTCCTCGAAGCCGGGCAGGTCGAGAGAGGTGTGCTCTAGGAGTTCCTCGAGCACGAAACGGGTGTCGCGCAGCGGAGCGTGATAGGGCGTCATCGCGGGCATCTCTTGAGAAAAGGTTAACCGCGATAGTAGGTTGGCGACCGGGACCTAAGCCATTAGGCGAAAGCCGCAGCGACTGTCGTTGGCCTCGTGTCGTTGATCTCAATAGTCGACCTCAGTCGTTGATCTCAATGCGAGCTCGACGCGGTCTCACTGCGGATCGGCCCGCCATCACCGGACATCCCATGCGGCTTTTCCTCCGACACATCTTGCGGGTCGGCATCGTCGTAGTAGGCGATATGCGCCTCATCGGCCGGCGGCGGGCCGACGATAGGCTCGGCGACGGCGACATCCGGCACTGCCAAAGAAAGGTCCTCGAGGTATTCGTGCTCGACGGCTCCCTGTATCTGCGCGTCGGTGACGCCAAGCTCAGCCCCTGCCAGGGTCTGAGTCTGGGTGGCCACGAAGGGCGCCATGGGCAGCGGCGCCGGGCGGACGCTGCGTCGCCAGACGAAAAAGCCGACCAGACCAAGCCCCACGGCGCCCATCGACCAGAACAGGCCTCCGTCGCCGAACGCTGCCATCACCGGAGTGATCAACGGCGGGCTGACCGTGGACCCCAACGCATTGATCAGCAGCAAGCCCTGGCTCATGCGCACCAGGGCACCGGCCGGGGCCCGGTCGGCAGCATGGCTGACCGCGACCGGATACAGTGAAAAGACGCCACCACCCAGCAGGAACAGCAGCCCGCCCGTCAGCCACGACTCCCCCGGCACCATCAGCAGCGCCATCGACAGCCCCGCCGTACTGGCGCCGATGATGATCAGCACCAACTGACGGTCGTGCTTGTCCGACCAGCGCCCGATCGGGTATTGCAGCAGCATGGCCCCGAGTACCACCACCGCCATCATCTGTCCGATCTGCGCGACACCCAGACCGCTGCGCTGTAGGTAGAGGGGCAGCAGGCTATAAACCGCTGCCACGACCAGTCCCGAGCCGAAACAGCCCATCACCCCGGTGGGCGTCAGCGTGATCAGCCGCAGCGGTGACAGCGGCTCGGCGTGCTCGATCAGCGGCGATACCCGCGGAATCATCGCCATGGGCAGCACCGACAGCGAGGCCAGCATGCCCACCACCATGAAGGGCGCGGCATCGCTCATGGCGTTGGTTGCGCCGAGCAGCAGTTGACCAATCACGCCGGCGGCGTAAAGAGAGATCATGTACATGGCTAGCAGGCGACCACGTACCTTGGTATCGGCACTGGCCAGCAGCCAGCTCTCGATGACCAGATAGACCCCCACCGTGGCCCAGCCGCCAATCAGGCGCAGTGCGAACCAGCTGACAGGGTCGAGCCACAGGCCCTGCAGCAGCACCGTGACCGCGACCAGCGAAGCAAAGCAGCCATAGGCGCGGATGTGCCCGATGCGAAGCAGCAGGCGGTCATTGAACAGCGCCCCCAGCGCCAAGCCGATGAAGTAGGCTGACGACACCCAGCCGATCACCACGGCGGACTCACCCGCCGCGTCCAGGCGCAGGGTGATCAGGGAGGCCAGGAAGCCATTGCCGATGCAGAGAATGAAGAGCCCCAGCAGGGGCGCAAGGGCCAAGGAAAGCAATTGCCGGGACATGACATGCCTCGCATCTACGAGAGGGAAACACCGCCGCTCCCGGCGGGTGAGTCGCGATAATCATCTTGCCGGCGGGGAAGTTTCCACCACCTCGTCATCAGGCTAGAAGCCGGCCATCACCGGCGCAATGTGGGCAATCGCGCGGCGAATATACGCTTGGCCCGGCTCGTCGCCAAGCGCTATTTGCGTCTTCGTTCATGCACGATCATGGCGCCGAGGCAACACGCTTAATCAGCACGTTTCAGCAGTGCGCCTGATCAATACGTCTTAGTAGAGATTCTTAGAAGAGAGTCTTAGAAGACCGCCTTAGGAGAACGACGTCATGGTCGGGAAAGGTCACGTCCATGGCGAGTCGCTCGGCGAGCCAGCTAAAGCTCGCTTCGCTGAAGAAGCAGACATGGGTGGGATCGAGAATATAGTGCCAGCCGGCGAAGGCCTCGTGGCTGGTGACCCGCTTGGTCATCAGCCCCAGCCAGCCGCCTGGACGCAGCAGCCCGGCCAGGCGGATGAGCTCGTCACCGGGGGCTGCCATGTGCTCGACCACCTCGGTGGCGGTGATGAAATCGAAGCTTCGTGACAGCGGCGCCGGGTCCGGAGCGTAGTAGGGGTCGAAGATGGCCATCGGATGACCCGCCTCCTCGAACATGACCGAGAGCGTCGGCCCCGGGCCGCTGCCGACATCGAGTCCCTCTGCGCCGGGCGTCAGCCGCGCAAGCAGGGGCGCCTGCAGCCTCGACAGGAAGCGTCGATAGCCGGCATCCTGCGGCGAATTCTGGTGCTGGTCATAGACCGCACGCTCGGCATCGGCATCCAGATGCTGATGAGGCGGCACGAAGACCAGGGTGCAGACCTGACACTGCAGGTAGTCGCGCCGCGCATCCCGATGGTAGGCCACCGCATCAGGCGCGTCGCACAGCGGGCAGGACAGAGGCTGGGTCATCGTCGTATGCTCATGAAAATATTCGCCGCCAAGCCTACTCTGATCGCCCAGGCGACCCAAGGAGGAACCCCATGCTGTCAGCTCTGGATCACCTGGTGATGTACGTCGATGACTTACCGCGAGCCGTGGATTTCTACAGCCGCGTCCTGGACATGGACGCCAAGGAGCAGGACGCCGGCCATGCCGACCTGCACCTCGGCAACCTGACCCTGCGCCTGCAGCTCACCGATAGCGCCGCTGCGCCCAAGGCAGCGACGCCCGCCACCGGCGGCATGGAGCTGTCTTTCGCCAGTCGCCTGCCGCTCGACGAGGTCGAGCGCCACCTGACCGCCCTTTCTATCCCAGTGGAGCTTGGTCCAGTGGCCCGGGCTGGCGGCAAGGGGCCGGTGGACTCGCTCTATCTGCGCGACCCGGAAGGCAACCTGCTGGAGATCACCCGCCCGCGTCGGTGATGGCAACACCTGTCTGGGCAGGTATCATATTGCCCAGGCTCGCTTTTTCGCCTATTTCCACTCAAACCGTTTCATTCAAGGACGATGTCATGCCCCAGACGCCCGCACCCGAGACGCCTCCTTCCGAGATGCCTCCCTCCCCTCAACAGGCAGACACCACCATGGCCATGGTGGTCTACGGCCTCTTACTGGCTGGCATGGTGATTGGCTTCACGCCGCTTATTGGCGTGGTCATCGCCTATGTCTACCGCGGCAAGGGGCCTGACTGGCTCGAGGCACACTATCGCTACCAGATCCGCACCTTCTGGATCGGCCTGCTGTACGGCCTAATCGCTACGCTCCTGACGCTGGTGGTGATCGGCGTCCCGCTGCTGATCGCTCTGGCGGTGTGGATGATCATCCGCTGTGTTAAGGGCTTCAAGGGCCTGCAGGAGCAACGCCCACCCGCCAATATCACCACCTGGCTGGTCTGAATTGTCGATGAGTGAAGACACCTCCCGCCGCAACCGCCTCCAGGCCACCGCCATCACCGCCCTGTGGCGTAGTCTGGCCGGGCGCCGGCTGAGCACCCTGTGGCGGCTGTCGACGTTCGCAGGCCCATTGGTGCACCGTTTCAGCAAGCGCGAGCGCCAGATCACCGAGACCAACCTGACGGTCGTCTATCCCCAGGCAAGCGACGCCGAGCGACGCCGGCTGGCAAGCGAGAGCCTTACCCACTCCACCGCCACCATGCTCGAACTGGGGTTTGCCTGGATGGGCGACCCCGAGCGGGTCGAGGCATCGATCGTCGAAGTGCATGGCCGCGAACTGCTCGATGAGGCCCGGTCCGAGGGGCGAGGAGTCATTGTGCTGGCGCCCCACTTTGGCAACTGGGAGGTGCTGAACTTCTGGCTCTCGGGCCACTTTCCGTTCACCGCCATGTACGAACCGCCCAAAATCGCCCCGCTGGACCCGGTGATTCGCCATGGCCGCGAACGGCGCGGCGCCCAGCTGGTGCCGACCAACCCGCGCGGTGTGGCAGCACTGCTCAAGGCGCTAAAGCGCTGCGAAGCCGTCGGTATCCTGCCGGATCAGGAGCCTGACTGGGGCAGCGGCGTCTTCGCCCCCTTCTATGGCCGCCCCGCCTACACCGCCACCCTACTGCCGAAACTGGTGGCCCGCACCCAGGCGCGAGTGGTCACCGGGGTCGCCAGGCGTCTCCCCGGGCGCGGCTTCGCGCTTCATTTCCTGGCCGCCGATGAACGGGTCTTTGATACCGACGAGACCGCCTCGGCCAGTGGCGTGAACGCAAGCGTCGAGGCCGCCATCGCCCTGGACCCAGCCCAGTACCAGTGGGAATACAAGCGTTACCGCAAGACGCCCGAGGAAGCCGCCGGCGACCCGGACTTCCGCCGTGCGCGCATCTACTGACGCCGAGAGAGCTCATGACTCAGACCTATCTGCCCGAGCAGGACACCCGTGTCACTCAAATCATCTATGTCCTCTATCTGGCCGGCCTGATCACCGGCAGCGTGACCACGCTGATCGGCGCCATCATGGCCTATGTCTACCGCGGCGATGCCTCACCCTGGCTGCGTGAACACTATCGCTACCTGATCCGCACCTTCTGGATCGGGGCTCTCTACGGCTGCATCGCCTTTTTGCTCGGGGTGATCGGTATTGGCTTTCTGATCATGCCGCTGCTGGCGCTGTGGCTGATCTTGCGCTGCGTGATCGGCCTCAAGGCCGTGCGCGCCGACCAGGCACCGGCCAAGCCCAGCACGTGGTTGTGGTGAAACGGCTTTAGTGAGCGTGCTGAAGAACGGGGTCCACCTGGAACGCCTCCGCATGGGGAACATGCGGCGCCGGATTCCGTCTAATATAGATCGTAAGCTATTTACAAAGACGCGTTTATACCGAGCCTGATCCTGATATAGCGCCGATATACAGAGCCGATATACAGAGCTCGATGTAACGAGCCCAATATAGAAGGTCCGACATGCACTGAGCGTTGCCATCACCACGCCAGAGCGAACCGGCCACGCCTGACTGGCTTCCCAGGTAAAGGCAGCACCGATAAGCTTTTTGCGTTCGCTCAGCGTCAAATCGCGCTGTTTGTCGCGACCATGGCAAGACCAAGATCCGCATCTGGGCAGTACAAGAACAGCGCACCTAATGCCACAGCTCGCCCCGATGCTTACTTAAATCTCCTCCCCGGATTGCGCAGGGACTGCCGGCGGGGGCTAATGGAGAACCACTGGAAGTGATGATGACTCCACAACACCCGCTGTGCGGCGCAGGTACGCCCCGGACAGCAGGTGCCCCAGCACCCAGACTTTCGACGCGCAGCGCACCTCAGCGCCGCCGTCGGTCATGGGTCGGTCGGCCCAGGCCATCTGCCTACGAACAGTCAAGCCCTAGCCGTCTCCTGCAGCGCAGCGTGGTACGCCGATGAGTTCTCTTGACGAACTTCGCAGCGCCCCGACGACGCCCAGTTCCTCTGCCCACGCCAACCGCCGTCAGTTCAGGCCCCCTTGGCGACGTAGCCGGCGTGCCCTGTTTGCCGGACTGTTCGCCGGCACCGCCGCGCTGGGCATCTGGGCAATGTTTCAGATCCTCTATGTCGGCGGCATCACGCCGCTGGAGCTGGTCATCCTGGGGCTGTTTGCCCTGACGTTCAGTTGGATCATCATTGCCTTCTGGAGTGCCGTGATCGGCTTCGTGCTGAGCCTGTGCCGCCGCGATCCGGTGACTCTGGCCCGCCTCCAGCCAGCGCAACCGCCCAGCGACGCCCAATCGAAAACCGCGCTGGTGATGCCAATTCACAATGAAAACATCAGCGGGGTCATCGCCGGGCTGGAGGCGACCTGCCGCGACCTGCCCGGCGACACGCCTCAGCGCCAGCTGGAAGTCTTTGTCCTGAGCGACAGTACCGACGATGCCATTGTCGATCAGGAGCATCTTGCGATCGGTGCCCTGCAGCGTCGCCTGAACGGCGCCTGTCAGTTGCACTATCGCCACCGGGACAGCAACAGCGGCCGCAAGGCCGGCAACCTCGGGGAGTTCTGCCGTCGCTGGGGAAAGCGCTACGACTTCATGCTGGTGCTGGATGCCGACAGCGTGATGAGCGGCAGCACAGTGTCAGCGCTCATCGACGCCATGGAGGCCAACCCGCGGCTGGGCCTGCTGCAGACTGTCCCCATTCCTGTGCACCAGCAAAGCCTGTTCGGTCGAGCCAACCAGTTTGCCGCCTCGCTCTACTCGCCGATGCTCGCCGCCGGCCTGAGCTTCTGGCATGCCGACGCCGCCAACTACTTCGGCCACAACGCCATCATGCGCACCGAAGCGTTCATGGCCCACTGCGGTCTGCCGCAGCTGCCCGGATCGCCGCCGCTGGGAGGCGACATCCTCAGCCATGATTTCGTCGAGGCGGCACTGATGCGGCGTGGCGGCTGGCAGGTGCAGATGCAGACCGACCTGGACGGCAGCTTCGAGGAAATGCCCAGCCATATCCTCGACTACGCCAAACGGGACCGGCGTTGGGTGCAGGGCAATCTGCAGCACCTGCGCCTGCTGGGCGGACATGGCCTGCACCCGCTGAGCCGGCTGCACTTCCTGTTCGGGGCCTTTGCCTACATCTCCTCACTGGTCTGGCTGTCGATCCTGGTGATCAGCACCGCCGACGCCTTGATCCGCGCCATCGCCGAACCCAATTTTTTCACTTCCAACGCCCAGCTGTTTCCCGACTGGCCGATTGCGCCACCGCCCCTGATCATGCCGCTGCTCGGCGGCACCCTGGCCATGCTGCTGATGCCCAAGATGTTGGGCATGTGTATCGCGATGATCCGCCGCCCCCGCGCCTTCGGCGGTCGCGGGCGGCTGGCCATCAGCGTGCTGCTCGAAAGCCTGTTCGCGATGCTGATCGCCCCGCTGATGATGGTGTTCCACAGCCTGTTCGTGATCAACGTCCTGAGCGGGCGCACCGTGGCCTGGGACCCGCAATCTCGGGAAGGGCACGCCGTGGCGTGGCGCGAAGCGTGGCGACATACCTGGCAGGCCAGTCTGGTCGGGCTTGCCTGGGCCGGCGTCACCTGGTGGTACACCCCGGTATTCTTCTGGTGGCTGACCCCGGTATGGCTGGGCCTGATGCTGGCCGCGCCGCTGATCCGGCTCAGCAGTAGCCTCACGCTTGGACGCTACCTTCGCCGGGCCGGCTTGCTGCTGGTACCCAGCGAGACCTGCCCACCCGCCGTGCTACGCGCGCAACTCTCTTCTGAAGGGCTCTCTTCTGAAGGACTTTCCTCTGCAGAAGTGGCAGATGGCGGGCGGCCCTGGCCGCCTCCCCAGGAGCAGCCCGGCGATATGCCGGAACAGACCTTCGGCGCCGATGCCGCCTCGCAAGGCATGTCGTAGTACATCGCCGGCAAAGGCTAAGCCTCTGCCAATCGCAGACAAGGTGCTGCACAGCGCACCTCGTTGTCGTTTTCCCCCAACCGCTTGGAGCCACGGAATGCTGATACAGCGCGGGATGTCAGAGCGAGCCAGCCATGCTCGACAGGATCAGGCAGGGCGTTTTGCAACGCCCCTTTCGAACACCACCCGACTCTGGACGGGGCTCAGCTGTTTGGCGCTTGGGCTCGGCATGGCGCCTACGGCCTGGGCTGAAGCGCCAACAGCCGATGCTTCGGCGGAGACCCATATCGAAGCGCAAGGCTCTGATGTAAAGCACTCTGGTGTAAAGAACTCTGATGCGCAAAGCCAAGGCGACCAGAACCAGCAATCCCCGCGCCCTGATGCCGCCACCGATGCCAGTGCCAGCCAGCCAGCGCCCAGCGACCAGACCCGCATGGCGTCGCTGGACGCGCTATATGAGGAGGTCACCTCCCAGGCCAAGCAGCTCGCCGATGCCCCCTACGAGACTTCCGACACTGCCTTGCCTGACGCCTTGCAGGACATGGATTACGATCGTTACCGACAGATTCGCTTCCGTCCCGACAAGGCCCTGTGGCGCGACCAGTCGCTCTTCGAGGTGCAGCTATTCCACACCGGTTTTCTCTACAACCAGCCGGTAGGCCTGAACCTGGTCGAGTCGCTCGACAACAGCGGCCAGGTCGACGTGTCACCGCTGCCCTTCGATCAGGGGTATTTCCGCTATGACGATGCGGCGGCCCCCATCGGCGAGGCGCTGGCCAAACAGTCCAGCGACGACCAGGCCCGGAACGATATCGGCTACGCGGGCTTTCGCCTGCATTACCCGCTCAACCACGGCGACTACCGCGACGAATTTATGGTCTTCCTCGGCGCGTCCTATTTCCGTCTGATCGGCCGCGACCAGAGCTACGGCCTATCGGCGCGCGGGCTGGCCATCGACACCGCCTCGCCACAGGGCGAGGAGTTTCCGGCGTTCACGGACTTCTGGCTGGTCCAGCCGGCACCAGACGCCACGCATATCCAGGTGCTAGCACTGCTCGACAGTCCCTCGGTCAGTGGCGCCTACCGCTTCGATATCACCCCTGGCGAGTCCAGTACCGTCGATGTTCAGGCACGTCTCTTTGCCCGCGAGGACGTGAAGAAGCTCGGCATCGCCCCGCTGACCAGCATGTTCTGGCACGGGAGTCTGGAGCGCGTGCACGACGATGACTATCGGCCCCGCGTCCATGACTCGAACGGCCTGTCGATGCACACCGCCAAGGGGGAGTGGATCTGGCGTCCGCTGAGCAATCCCTCGCAGCTGCATATCTCCTCACTGCGCGACGACACGCCCCAAGGCTTCGGCCTGGTGCAACGCCTTCGTGCATTCGACGATTATTTGGACATGGAAGCGCGCTATGATCTGCGCCCCAGCCAGTGGGTAACGCCACAGGGCGGTGACTGGGGGTCCGGCGGTGTGGAACTGGTAGAGATTCCCACCGAGAACGAGACCAACGACAATATCATCGCCTACTGGGTGCCCGATGCGCCCTTCAAGGCCGGCGAGTCACGAACCTACCGCTACCGCACTTCGACCTTCGGCGCCTATCCGCCGACTCTCGAGCGTGCCGGTGTGGTGCATACCCGCCAGGGTTGGGGAGGCGTACCCGGCCAGGACGATCCTCCGCCCAGGAGTCGCCGTCATTTCATCGTCGACTTTCGCGGCGGCGAGCTGTCGAGCCTGGATGCCAGCCAACCCGTGGAGATGACGCTGACCACGTCCAGCGGCGAGACCCTCACGCCGCAGGTGCAGCTGCTGCCCGACGGCAAGACATGGCGGGCGAGTTTTCGCCTCCAGCCCGACGGCGATCAGCCAGCCGACATGCGGCTATCGCTAACCCTGCGTGGCCAACCGCTGACGGAAACCTGGAACTATGTCTGGTACCCCGGCGCTGCCCGCTGATAGCGACAGTAGCGAAAAGCGCTAGCCTTCGCCGAGCGCCTCGGCGAAGGCCTGCGCAGCGCTGTGCCAATCCTGCTGCTGGCGCCTGGCCTCAACGGCTCCCTTACGTAACTGAGCCCGAAGCTCGCCGTCTTCGAACCAGCGGCGCAGTGCCGTCGCCAAGGCCTTGGCATCTCCCGGTTCTACGGCCATACCCGCGCCTTCAGGCAGGGTATGACGCAATGCGCCGCCGGTGGTGGTAATCACCGGCAGGCCACGGGCCAGCGCTTCGGTCACCACCATACCGTAGCCTTCGTAATAGGACGGCAGCACGAAGAGATCCGCCTCTGCGTAGTAGGATGAAAGCGCCTCAGGCGAGCGGGTCCCCAGCAGGTAGACCCACTCACCCAGCCCTTTTGACTCAATCATCGCCTCGACCCGACTCGCATGGTCAGGGTCGAGCTCCAAGCCGCCGATACAGTCGCACTGCCAACTGAGGTCGGAAAGCTCGGAGAGCGCCTCGATCAGCACCTCATACCCTTTGCGTGGCGTCAGGCTCGCCACACAAAGCAACCGAGCGGGCTCAGTACCATCGACATGGCGATCGACGCTGTTCGCCAATGGCACTGGCGTGACCCCCGGCTCGACCACGTGAAGGCGCGATGGCAGCACACCGAAATCGGCCAGCCGCTCGGCGGTGAAGGTGCTGGTCGCGATCACCCGATGCATCGCCCTTAGTGCCAGCGTCTCGCTGACGCGAAAGCTTTCCCGCTGGATATCGCTCAGGCCGGTCTCGTCGGCCAGCGGATGATGCATCAGGGCGGTGAGCTCGAGCAGGTTGGCATGACGCGCCACTACTTCGGGCAGACCTGCCATCACCATGGCATCGAGCACCACCCGAGCGCCTTCGGGCTGTCGCGTCAGGGCGCGCTCAAGACTCTCGATCGCCTGCTGATCGGGTGTCGGGAAGCGCCCGGCGAGCCCTTCTACCACAACCTCCCAGCCGCGCTCGCGCAGCGCCTCGGCGATGCGGGCGTCATAGACGTAGCTGCCGGTGAGCTGGTCGGGGTCGCCGGCTACCAGCAGGGTCAAAGCGGGCGTCCGGGAAGCGGCTGACATCATCCGTGACATCCTCATTTCAGTGGAAGAGTCGTTGTGCAGGATACGGCGCAAGCATAGCGCGGACTGGCAAGGACACGACAAGCTGCTAGACTGTCGCCACTCGCTTGACGGGGTGCCGGTGATACCGGCTGAGACCGCCCAACGCCGTGCCAGCGCACGCGACAGGGGGGATCCCGTTGAACCTGATCCGGCTCGTACCGGCGTAGGAATCAAGCGGTGGCAGGGCACGGCTGCACCAGTCTCGCCCGGTTACGCCTTGCCCCCGATACGCCTACCCTGCCCGTGCCCCGGATCACGACCGTCACCGGAGGCCAGATGGGCTACTGCTTCAGCGATCTCACCGCCACCTGCCAACAGGATTGGCACCGCTATATCGAGCACGACTTCGTGCGCACCCTCGGCGCCGGCACCCTCGATCAAAACGCCTTTCGCTGCTATCTACAACAAGACTACCTGTTCCTGATCCACTTTGCCCGCGCCTACGCGCTGGCCGCCTACAAGAGCCGTACCCTGAGCGACCTGCGCCAGGCCAAGGCGGGGCTTTCGACCATTCTGGATACCGAACTAGACCTGCATGTCGGTTTCTGCCGCGATTGGGGCATTTCCGAGACCGATCTGGCCGCAGTGCCCGAGGCCCGCGAGACACTGGCTTATACCCGCTATGTGCTCGAGGCCGGCCACCGCGGCGACCTTCTGGACCTCCACGTGGCGTTGGCGCCCTGCCTGATCGGCTACGGCGAAATCGCGACCTGGCTCAATACCCAACCCACCACGGTGCGCGGCGCGGCCAACCCTTTTGACGCCTGGATCACGCTGTACGAAGGCCCCGAGTTTCAGCAGGCCATGGTGGATGAAATGGCCTGGCTCGATGCGCGCCTAGCGGAGGTCGGGCCGCGACGCTTCCAGGAACTGAGCCAGATATTCAGCGAGGCCACACGGCTCGAGATCGATTTCTGGCAGATGGGCCTCGATCAGCGCAACTGAGCCTGTCTCACAGGGCCTGTCGCATAGGGCCTGTCGCACAGGGCCTGCCAAAATGGGCTCGCTGGAAAAGACCGCTCGGTTTGGTGGTGCCGAACGGCCATTGCAAGCCACCACCGGGAGCCAAGGCTCCCACCACTCGCTTGACGGGGTGCCGGTGATACCGGCTGAGATCATCCAACAGGCGCTAAAGGCGCCTGACAGGACGGATCCCGTTGAACCTGACCTGGCTAGGACCAGCGTAGGGATCAAGCGACAGGCAGGCCGTTTCCCCGCCGGTGCCGAAAACCGCCTGCCCCTGTCTCTCCTTCGCTTGTCCTCCCTGATGTTACCGGGAGAACACATCGCATGAGCAACACCCAGCACTTTCTCAACGAGCAGGCCCGCGTCGATGCGGCCGCCATCGCGCCCATGACGGGCTCGCGCAAGCTCCATGTCGAGGGCTCGCGCCCGGACATCCGCGTGCCCTTTCGCGAAATCGCCCTGTCACCAACGACCACCACCGACGGCGTCGAGCACAACCCGCCGCTGCTGGTCTATGACACCTCCGGGCCCTACACCGATCCGGGTGCCGAGATCGACCTGCGCCGCGGCTTGCCTGCCCTGCGCCAAACCTGGATCGATGAGCGCGACGACACCGACTGGCTGGATGGCCCCAGTTCGGGGTATGGCCGGCGCCGCGCCAACGACCCCATGCTGGCGCCACTGCGCTTCGAGTTGCAACGCTCTCCAAGGCGCGCAAGCCCCGGAAAGGATGGCAAGGCCGGCAACGTCACCCAGCTCTACTATGCCCGCCAGGGCATCGTCACCCCGGAGATGGAGTTCATCGCCATCCGCGAGAATTTGCGCCGCCAGGCGCGCTGTTCAACGTATACGGGTTCGGAAGAGGTAGAGCACATCCTTGACCACCAGCACCCAGGACAGGGCTTCGGTGCCAGGCTCCCCGAGGAGATCACACCCGAGTTCGTGCGCGACGAGGTGGCCGCCGGACGTGCCATCATCCCCTGCAACATCAATCATCCGGAATCCGAGCCGATGATTATCGGCCGCAACTTCCTGGTGAAGATCAACGGCAACCTGGGCAACTCGGCGGTGACCTCTTCGATCGAGGATGAGGTCGACAAGATGACCTGGGGCATCCGTTGGGGCTCGGACACCATCATGGACCTATCCACCGGCCAGAACATCCACGAGACCCGGGAGTGGATCATCCGCAACGCGCCGGTGCCGGTGGGCACCGTGCCCATCTACCAGGCGCTGGAGAAGGTAAATGGCGTGGCTCAGGATCTGACCTGGGAGGTGTTTCGCGACACCTTGATCGAGCAGGCCGAACAGGGTGTCGATTACTTCACCATTCATGCAGGCGTGCTCTTGCGCTACGTGCCGCTGACGGCAAAGCGGGTCACCGGCATCGTCTCCCGGGGCGGGTCGATCATGGCCAAGTGGTGCCTCTATCACCATCAGGAGAGCTTTCTCTATACCCACTTCGAGGAAATCTGCGAGATCTGCAAGCAGTACGATGTCGCCTTCTCGCTGGGAGACGGCTTGCGCCCGGGCTCGGTGGCCGATGCCAACGACGCGGCCCAGTTCGCCGAGCTCGAGACCCTCGGTGAGCTGACGCGCATCGCCTGGAAGCATGACGTCCAGGTGATGGTCGAGGGACCCGGCCACGTGCCCATGCAGCTGATCAAGGAGAACATGGACAAGCAGCTCGCCGAGTGCGACGAGGCGCCCTTCTACACCCTGGGGCCGCTGACCACCGACATCGCGCCGGGCTATGATCACATCACCTCCGGCATCGGCGCGGCGATGATCGGCTGGTACGGCTGCGCCATGCTCTGCTACGTCACGCCCAAGGAGCACCTCGGCCTGCCCGACAAGGACGACGTCAAGACCGGCATCATCACCTACAAGATCGCCGCGCATGCCGCCGATCTGGCCAAGGGCCACCCGGCCGCCCAGCGCCGCGACAATGCGCTGTCCAAGGCGCGTTTCGAATTCCGCTGGGAGGATCAGTTCAACCTCGGTCTCGACCCCGATACCGCGCGGAAATACCACGACGAGACCCTGCCCAAGGACTCGGCGAAGGTGGCCCACTTCTGTTCGATGTGCGGCCCCAAGTTCTGCTCAATGAAGATCAGCCAGGAGGTCCGCGACTATGCAACCGAGCACGGCCTGGACGGCGACCGGCAAGCGGTGATCAAGGGCATGGAGGAACAGGCCGAGCGATTCCGCGAGCAGGGTAGCGAACTCTATCGCGACGTCTGAGCGCCCCGCCGGCCTCTGACGACGCTGCGCCAGCGGGTCGGTGCAGCGTCGTCCATCCGGACACTCGAAGCGCCTTGCCATGGACCCCGAACGCGGGTTGGTATAGCGTACCCGCGATGACACACCGGATGGCTACAGGCCACAGAAAGGAAATCAGGATGCACAAGACACTAGGCGGCAAGACGCTCGGTCTACTGGTGGGTTTGCTGGCGCTGTCGCGGCTGACCATGGCCCAGGCACAGGCCCCGGCGAACGAGCCGGTGGGCCATTACCCATTGCCCGCATCGAGTGACATCGTCGGCCAGACACGGACCGTCGAGGCCAGCGGAGAAGAAACTCTAATCGATATCGGCCTGCGCAACGGCGTCGGCTACAACCCCATGGTCCTGGCCAACCCCGAGACCAACGTCTGGGTGCCGGGCGAAGGCACCGAGGTAGTGGTGCCCACCCGCTTCATCCTCCCGCCGGGCCCGCGCGAGGGCATCGTCATCAACCTCGCCGAGATGCGCCTTTACTACTATCCGGACACCGCGAAGGGCGAGACGCCCCGCGTGGAGACCTATCCCATCGGCATCGGTCGCATAGACTGGAAGACCCCGCTCGGACGCACGACGATCACCGCCAAGGTCGAGAATCCCGCCTGGTATCCACCGCAGAGCATTATCGAGGAAAGCGCCAGGAACGGTAAAAAGCTGCCTTCCGTCATCCCCCCCGGGCCCGACAACCCGTTGGGCAAATATGCCATGATCCTCGACATCCCGGGCTATCTGATCCACGGCACCAACCGCCCGGCCGGGGTCGGCATGCGCGTCTCTCATGGCTGTATCCGTATGCTGCCGGAGGATATCGCCGACCTGATTTATCGCGTCCCGGTCGGTACCCCGGTGCGCCTGATCAACCAGCCGGTCAAGTTCGGCTGGGACAAGGCCGGCATCCTCCATGCCCAGGTCTACCCCGCTACCCCCGCTCAGGCCGGCGCCGACAACGCCGACAACGCCGACAACGCCGATGCACGCATCGACGAAGCCCTGGACACCGCGACTCAAGCGGCGGCCGACCGGCGTTTCCTGGTCGATTATCGCCGTCTGAAAAAGCAGCTCGAGACTCCCGACGGCATTCCCGCCGCGCTGCTGCTCGCCGGCCGCCCCTTCCCGCTGCCCGAGCCGCCGCCGGGGTTCTTCGAGCGCGCGCAGCTTATTCCATCGCTCTACAGCCGAGTGACAAGCAGTTCGGCCCAGACCCCGCCGGAGTAGACCTCGCCGAAATATGCCTGGCGCACCACGAACCAAGCCACACGCGAGCGTGTGGCTTGGTTCGTTCGGAGACGTTCTTGGTTCGGAGACGTTCTTGGTTCCGAGGCGCTATAGCTTGCAGCGATGCGCGTCTCAGCGTAACGAGGTCCATAGCACCGGCGTGCCGGGTAGCTGGAAATCGATGGCCATCATCACGCTCAAGGCGGTAATGGTGAAGATCGAGAAGATGAAGACCTTCTTCGCCCATGCCTCGTCGTTGGTCGTGCGAAAACCGGCCAGCGCCATGTACAGCCAGTAGCCGCCCATCGCCGCGGCGACGATGAGGTAGCCATAACCGGCATAGCCGGCGAAGCTGAGCAACAGCGTCGCCGCGAGGAATGCGACGATATAGCCGGCGATATAGTGCTTGGCGGTCTTCACGCCCCGAATGACCGGCAGCACCGGAATCGATGCGGCGCGGTAGTCCTTGAAACGGAAGATGGCGATCGCGTAGGAGTGCGGCATCTGCCACAGGCTGAAGATCAGCAGCAGCGTCAGCGCACCCAGATCGAACTCGTTGCTGACCGCGCAGTAACCGACCACCGGCGGTGTCGCCCCCGACAGGCTGCCGATCAGCGTGCCGTACTCGGAGTGGCGCTTCAGGTAGAGGCTGTAGGCACCCACATAGATCGCGAAGCCGATCGCCGCGAACAGCAGGGCCGTCGGCGTGGTGCCGATGTACAGCACACCGAAGCCGGCCAGCCCCAACAGCGTGGCGAAGACCAGCGTCGCTCGGGGCGACACCAGCCCCTGGACCAGCACCCGGTCCTGCGTGCGCTCCATCAGCCGGTCGATATCGCGATCGATATAGTTGTTGAACGCGCAGCCGGAAGCGATCACCAGCGCAATGCCCACCACCGTGGCCAGCAGGAGCAAGAAGTCCACGTTGCCCTGCGAGGCCAGGAAGAAGCCCCCGGCCACGGAGATCAGATTGCCGAAGATGATCCCGGGCTTGGTGAGCGAAACAAAGGCTTTGGCTTTCACCTGAAACGACTTACCCACCGAGCATCACGTTCGCATGCAGTTCGCGCATGATCCATATCGAACCGCCGATAATCAGAATCAGGATCGCCACGGTGAAGACCAATGCCACGAGTTTCCATCCCTCGTCCGCCTTGGCGTTCAGATGCATGAACAGCACCAGTTGCACCGCGATCTGGAACACCGCCGTCACCACGATGGTGAGCACCGTGGTCAAGGTACTGAAGGCACCTGTCATGACGAGCGCGAAGGGAATCACGGTCAGCACGAGGGAAGCGATCAGCCCGATCACATAAGAGCGCACACTGCCATGACTGTGCTGATCGTGAGAGGTTTGTCCGCTCATATCAAAGGACTCCCAGCAAATAGACGAAGGAGAAGACGCAGATCCAGACGATATCCAGGAAGTGCCAGAACAGACTCAGGCACATGATCCTCGATCGTGTCATCTCGTTCAGGCCCTTGGTCTGCAACTGGACCAGCATTACCAGGATCCAGATCAGGCCAAAGGTCACGTGCAGACCATGGGTCCCCACCAGTGTGAAGAAGGCCGACAGGAAACCGCTGCGATCGGGCCCAAAGCCCTCGAGTATCAACTCCGTGAACTCGTAGAGTTCCAGGCCGATGAAGCCGGCGCCCAGCAGGAAAGTGGCCACCAGCCAGGCCTTGACCTGCGATACACGGTTGGCGTTCATCGCCAGCACCGCCATGCCGAAGGTAAAACTGCTCACCAGCAGCAGGAAGGTGTTAACCAGGATCAATGGCAGACTGAAGATCTCGTCCGCCGACGGGCCGCCCGCCGTGCCCGAAAAGAGCACGGCATAGGTAGCGAACAGCACCCCGAAGATCACCAGGTCGCTCATCAGATAGACCCAGAAACCAAACTGTTTTATCTCTGAGGCATCGTGGTGCTCATGCCCGGACTGGGCATGAGCGTCGTGCTTGTTAAGAGTATCGGTTGCCATGATTACGCCTGCACCCCCTGGTTATCATCCGCCTCGTTGCGGGCATCGCTGCCGGCATTGACGAGTCGTGCATGGTGCTCTTTCTCGATCCGCTCGACTTCCGCCGCCGGGACGTAGTAGTCGATGTCGTCGTTGAAGACCCGCATCATGAAGGCGATGAACATGCCGGCGGCACCCACACCTACAAGCCACCATATATGCCAGACCAGCGCGAAGCCGAAGGCGATACTGAACGCGCCGATGATCGGGCCCGCCGCCGTATTTCTGGGCATATGGATATCTTCATAGGGCGGCGCTGACTGCTCGAACTTGCCGTGCTTCTTCAGTTCCCAGAAGGCATCGCGAGATTCGACATGCGGCAGATGCGCAAAGTTGTAGTGCGGTGCCGGTGACGATGTCGCCCATTCGAGTGTCCGGCCATCCCACGGGTCGCCGGTGACATCCACATTCTTCTTGCGATCGCGAACACTCACGACGACCTGGATGACGGTGCAGGCGATACCCAGCAGGATCAGTATCGCGCCCACCCAGGCCACGATGAAGTACGGCTGCCAGTCGGGATCGGCGTAGGACTGCATGCGACGCATGGCACCGAAGAAGCTCAGCACGTAAAGCGGCATGAAGGCCACATAGAAACCGATGAGCCAGAACCAGAAGGAACGCTTGCCCCACTTCTCGTTGAGCGTGAAACCGAAGGCCTTCGGGAACCAGTAAGTCATTCCCGCCATCATGCCGAACACCACGCCACCGATGATGACATTGTGGAAGTGGGCGATGACGAACAGGCTGTTGTGCAGCACAAAGTTGGCCGCAGGAATCGACAGCATCACGCCGGTCATGCCACCGACGGTGAAGGTGATGATGAAGCCGATCGTCCACAGCACCGGCGAGGTGAACGACAGCCGGCCACGGTACATGGTGAACAGCCAATTGAAGATCTTCACCCCGGTCGGAATGGCGATGATCATCGTCGCGATCCCGAAGAAGGAGTTGACATCGGCGCCTGCGCCCATGGTGAAGAAGTGGTGCAACCAGACAGTGAACGACAGAAAGGCGATGACCACCGTGGCCCAGACCATGGTCGTGTAGCCGAACAGGCGCTTCTTGGTAAACGTCGCGATAACCTCGGAGAACACCCCGAACGCCGGCAGAATCAGGATGTACACCTCAGGATGGCCCCAGGCCCAGATGAGGTTGACGTACATCATTATGTTGCCGCCCATATCGTTGGTGAAGAAATTCATCCCCAGGTAACGATCGAGGGTCAGCAACGCGATGGTCGCGGTCAGAATCGGGAAGGACAGAATGATCAGGACATTGGCGGACAGCGCTGTCCAGGTGAAGATCGGCATGCGGAACAGCGTCATGCCCTTGGTGCGCATCTTGAGAATGGTGACGAAGAAGTTGATACCGGTCAGCGTAGTGCCGACCCCCGATATCTGTAGCCCCCATATCCAGTAATCGACCCCCACGCCGGGACTGTACTCGATCCCCGACAAGGGCGCGTAGGCCAGCCAGCCAGTCTTGGCGAACTCACCGATGAACAGCGAGATCATGGTCAACGCCACACCGGCGATGAACAACCAGAAGCTCAGGTTGTTCAAAAACGGGAAGGCAACGTCGCGCGCGCCGATCTGCAGCGGCACCACCAGGTTCATCAGGCCGATGACCATGGGCATGGCGACGAAGAAGATCATGATCACGCCGTGGGCGGTGAATATCTGATCATAGTGATCGGGGGGTAGATACCCCTCGGCGCCGCCGGCGGCCATGGCCTGCTGGGTACGCATCATGATCGCATCGGCAAACCCCCGCAGCAGCATGACCAGGGCCACCAGGAAGTACATGATGCCGAGCTTCTTGTGATCGACGGAGGTCAGCCACTCCGACCACAGCCATTTCCACCGCTTGGTGTACGTCAGCCCGCCAAAGAGAGCCAGGCCACCAAGCGCGATGGCGATGGCGGTGACCACGAGGATCGGCTGTTCATAGGGAATATCGTCAAGACTCAGTTTTCCGAACATAATGTTACTCCGCTGCCTCCGCGCTCATGGGCGCCTCGTCATCACCGCCGTTGTTGCCACCTTCTCCACGCCGGCCGTTATTGAAGCTCTCGATGATATTGCGATAGAGCTCGGGCGATACGTCGGAGAAATAGAGCACCGGAACATCGATTGACGGTTCCGCCAACTTCGGGTAAGTGCCGTTGAATGTAAGCGATTTGGGCGCCTGCTTGACCTTGTCGACCCACGCCTCGAATTTTTCCTGGGGCATTGCCCGTGCATCGAAGAGCATCTCCGAGAAGCCGGCACCACTGTAGTTGGTCGACCTGCCGTCATAGACGCCCGCTTCACTGGCGATCAGGTTGACATCGTTATCCATGCCCGCCATGGCGTAGATCTGGCTGCCCAGGGCGGGAATGAAGAACGAATTCATCACCGACGCCGAGGACACATGGAAGTGAACGGGCACGTCGACGGGGATGGCCACCTCGTTGACCGTGGCGATATCCTGCTCGGGGTAGATGAACAGCCACTTCCAATCCAGCGAGACGACCTGGATCTCGAGCGTCTCGGCTTTTGTCCCGAGCGGCTTCTGTGGCGCCAGCGAGTGCGAGGTTTGCCAGGTCATGATGGCCAGGAACAGGATGATCACGCAGGGTATGAGCCAGACGACGATCTCTATCTTGTTCGAGTGGGCCCAGTCCGGCGTGTACTTGGCGGCCAGATTGGTGGCGCGGTACCGCCAGCCGAAGACGATGGTCATCACGATGACCGGAATCACCACGATCATCATCAGCAGGAAGGCCGTGATGATCAGTGACTTCTGTGCTTCCCCGACGGGTCCCTGCGGATCCATCAGCGCCGAGCTACAGCCACTCATCAGCAATGGCAGCAGCAATAGCGGCAATATAGTTAGCATGGGGGAGTATTTCTTTTTCCTCATCTCTCGACCTCGTCAGAGCATGGAGACGACCATCGGCAACAGGTGCGCCAGGAACACGACCCTTGAGTGCCGTCGGCACGACGTTGTTGCCAAGGTGCCTGTCCGGTGCGTACGGCAGACCGCCTGGGCACTGCTGGGCAGTGGCTTATTAGAAATGACGTGCTGGCTCGATAATCCGGCGTGGACTGGATTCGGCAAGCATGGGCGACATGCTAGACCACACACCGCGAAACGCGGGCATTGTGCTCGAATCGAGCGCCCATGAGAAGGGACGATTTGCCGCAGGGTTGCGCACCTTGACAGCTACGCAATCCTTTGGCCTGCATTGCAACCTACTCCAGGTTGCCGACACCACCATCAGGATCGGCGTCACGGGCCCGGCGAATTGCCGCATCCTCCGGTTGCAGGGTGGTGTGGGAAATACCGAAGCGCTCCTGAAGGATCAATCGCATTTGCGGCAGCACGCTTTCCCAGTGAGCCATGGCTTCCAGCTCGACATGCGCGGCCAGTGCATGGTTGCTTGAGGACAAGCTCCAGATATGCATCGCATTAACTGCGCGTACGCCTTCGATTTCGGTCAGTGCCTGGCCCACTTCATGGGCATCGACACCATGCGGCACCCCTTCCATCAAGACCCGGACCACCTCGCGCAGCAGTCGCACGGCGGATACCAGGATCAGCAAGCTGACGAACAACGACAATATCGGGTCAACGATGTACGGACCGCCCAGGTAGATGGTCGCCCCCGCGGCGAGCGCGGCGATCGACCCCAGCAGATCGCCCATCACGTGCAGCAGTGCACCGCGCACATTCATGGTCCGTTCGCCGCGCATCAACACCCAGGCGACAATGATATTCACCAGCAGGCCGACCCCACCGATGACCAGAACCACGCCACCGCTGACCTCCGGGGTATCAGCCAGGCGGCGGATCGCCTCGTAGGCGATGTAGGCGATAATCGCGAACATGAACAGGACGTTAAACAGCGCGCCAAGCACTTCCGCGCGCTGGAGGCCGAAGGAGTGCTTGCGTGATGCGGGCTTGCTCGCCAGCCATGCGGCAAAGGCACCGACCCCCAGCGACAGTGAATCCGTCAGCATGTGGCCGGCGTCCGACAGCAGTGCCAACGAGTCGGCCATCAGGCCGCCTATGACTTCGACGATGGCGTAGCCGGTCGTGAATACCAATGCGAACAGCAACGTCTTACCGCTACCGTGGCCGTGGCCGCTGCCGTGATTATGAGTGTGACCAGACATGCTTGGGCTCCTTGTGCTTCCCCGAGAAGATACTGCTTTACGCAAGGGCCTATTGACGTTCGCCGCGCTCGCGCGCAAACCCCAACAGACCCTAGAAGTCACGGCTGATGGTCAACAGAGTCAGCGTCAACGCTTGTCTGGCTGATGCCGTACTTCCGTCCAGATAAACAGCATGGCACCCACCACAATCCACACGTCCGCCAGATTGAACGACGGCCAGTGCCAGTGCGCGTAGTGAAAGTCGAGAAAGTCCTCCACGTAGCCTAGCCGCAAGCGATCCATGACATTGCCCAGCGCCCCGCCGAGGATGGCGCTGAGTGCGAGCCGATAACTCAGAATGCGCGGTGAGCGCCAAAGCCAGTAGACCAGCAACACCGAGATGACGAGCGCCAGCCCGATGAAAAACGGCTGCTGCCAACCACCGGCATTGGCGAGAAAACTGAACGCCGCGCCCGGATTATGACGATGAGTCCAGTTGAAGAAAGAGGTGACGTAGCTACTTTCTCCATACGCGAGCGTGGACCTGGCAATGTACTTGCTTGCCTGGTCCACCCCCAGCAGCAGCAGCGAGAGCCACAGCCAGTGCAGGGCCTTTCGCGACCCGCGGGCTTGCTCCGCAATCGGCTGGCTATCAGTGGGCATATCCCCTGTTCCTCCGGATTCAGATCTAGAATCTGCTCGCCGTGGAGCGGCAAACGTCATGTACCCGCCCGCTGATGCCGGCGGATTCGGCTGACCAGGAGCAAGCCTAGTCCGAGCGCGATCAGGCCGAGCACTGGCCAGTCACGCCAGCGCACGTAAGGAGTCGCGCCAGTGCGCGGCGTGACCTCGACGCTGAGGGTGGCCACTTCGAACTGCGGAGCACGCTTGATCACCTTGCCTTCATGACCGATGGCTGCGGTGACCCCGGTATTGGTAGCCCTGAGCAGATCGCGCCCGGTTTCAATGGCCCGCATGCGTACCATCTGGAAGTGCTGGAGGGGACCGAGCGAGCGGCCGAACCAGGCATCGTTGCTGATATTCACCAGCAGTTGCGCTTCGGGCAGCAGCTCGGTGACCTCGGCGCCAAAGATTGCCTCGTAGCAGATGAAGGCCCCGACGGGCACTCCTGCCGCTTGCAGTACGGGCGCTTTTCGGCCCGGCGTGAAATCGGACATGGGCGCCCCGAGTACGTCCAAGGCCGATCCCAACAAATCCCGAAATGGCACATACTCGCCAAAAGGTACCAGGTGGCGCTTGTAGTAGAACTCCGACGGATCGGAGAGGCTGACCACCGCGTTGTAGTTGCGGCCATTCGCCTCGCGTACCGGGACACCTACCATCAACGATGTGCCGGCCTGGTCGGCGAGTGTCTCGAGTCCCGCCAGATACTCGGTGGCCTGGTCATACCACATCGGAATCGCCGCTTCCGGCCAGATCACGATATCGGCCCCGAGTTGCTGTTCGGTAAGCGCCTGATAGCGCTCAAGCGTGACATTCCGGTAATCCGGGTCCCATTTCTGGCCTTGCCCAATATTCCCTTGCAAGAGGGCGGCATCGAGCGGTTCGGCGGCTGGCTGCGTCCACTCACGATCCAGCAGTTGCGAGCCGGCGAGAACGGCGACCAACACGCCACCGGCTGCCGCAACACGGCGCAGGCTGGGGCCCAGCAAGACCCAGGCAAGCCCGCCGGCGAGCAATGCCACCAGAAGACTTACCCCAAGTACACCGAACACCGGCGCGACGCTGGCGAGCGTGGTGTCGACCTGACTGTAACCGATAAAGAGCCAGGGAAACCCGGTCAAGAACCAGGTGCGCGCCCATTCACTCAGCACCCAGGCCATCGGCAACCCCAGCCAGAGCGCCACTCCATCCATTTCAGGACGCAGGCGGCGCACGAGGTACGCAGCACTCCATGGAAAAAGGGCCAGCAGCGAGACAAAGGCAGCCGTGGCAGGCACGGCCACCAGGGGGCCATTGCCGTACTCACTTATGCTGATATAGACCCAGGAAACACCTACACCGAAGTAGCCGAGACCAAAGAGGTAGGCCGAGCATAACGCCTGACGCCTTGAAGGCTGTGCGACAAGGGCAAAAAACGCGGCCAGCGCGATTACCGCAAGCCACGCCCAGGCCACAGGAGCAAAGGCAAGCGGCAGGGCGCCCCCTGCCAGCAGTGCCAACAATCCTTTCAGCAGCGGCCTGTCGCGTACGCCAGCGAACAGGCTAGTGCGTAACGCATAACTATCGTCCGCCACTCTCGCCTCCGCCGACCATACCTGTCCTGTCACTCATGCTTTTGCTCCGTTGAGTTCAATCACATCAGTCCACTCGCTCAGCCAGCCAGAGTGGCAACGCAAGGCGTCTGGCGAACAACTGCCTGGCAAGCGGGGAAATGCGGCGTATCGGGCCAGCACCGCAGTCGCTGTTTCGGGCAGCACCTTCGCTTTAGGTCACCATTCCTTCCAGGCCCGCCGAGACCAAAATGAACAGGACGAAGCCACCCACGAAAGCCAGCGGCGAGACGTGCGTATCGTCGCCGCTCTCATGAGCCTCGGATATCATGTCTTCAACAGCGGCAACCATGAGCAGGCCCGCCGTAAACGTCAACGCTGCGAGCTGGAGCGCCTCGGGTTGGCTTCTGAGCACGTAATAGGCAAGCACGGCTGCCGTGAGGACGGGAATCGCAAAGGAGGCAGAAAGCAGCAGACGCTTGCTGCGCGGAAACCCCTTGTCCTTCATGTTGGCAATCGTCGCGAAGCCCTCGGGAATATCGGCGAGAACCTGACCCACCGCCAGGATTATGGCAACCGACGGCGCGACCGCCGACCCCGCTCCGATCAGCAGACCGTCGCTGAACAGGTCGATGGACACGGCGATGTAGATCATCCAGACGCTCGTCTGGCCGCTTTCTCCCTGCTGGCCTTGCCGCCTTTGAAGGCCCTCCACGAGTCTCTCGATGCTGACGTAAGCGATACCGCCCAGTGCGAAAGCCAGGGCAATCCACCAGGCTGAAAGAACTTCCAGCACGCGCGGCAGGATCTCCACCGCGATCACCGCCATGACGAGACCGGAAGCCGCATGCAGCGCGTAATTGAGCCGGCGCCAGGTGGTTCGGGTGGCCTCTGCAGCGAGGCCACCACTGAAATTACCCAACGCGGGAAGCAGCGCCAGGACCACTACCAACCAGACACCCTCCATAGTCAGCCCTCCCTGGCTGTCTTCTTGAAGTGCGGTTTAAACGCCCGCTGTCGAACCGGCATACGCCGGCTCCTTCGACGAGGTATCGGCCGATGCGCCGCCGCCGCGCGTCGGGCCCTGTCGATTCTCGAAGCGTAGCAGTCGCAACGCGTTCAGCGTTACCAGTACGGTAGCGCCGGTATCGGCCATGATGGCTAGCCACAACCCGGTCAAGCCAAACATGGTCGTCAACAGGAAGACCGCCTTCAACCCCAGCGCAATAATGATGTTCTGGCGGATGTTGTTCATGGAGGCACGAGCCAGGCGAATCATGGTCGCTATGTCGGTCACGCGATTACGCAGCAAGGCCCCGTCGGCCGTTTCCAGGGCGACATCGGTGCCCGAGCCCATGGCCACGCCGACGTGGGCGGTGGCCAGTGCAGGCGCGTCGTTGATCCCGTCGCCCACCATGATCACCCGGTCCTTGGCGACCATTCCCTTGATTGCCGTGACCTTGTCGTCAGGCAGCAAGCCTGCCTGGAACTCGATACCGAGGGGGTCGGCAATCGCTTTCGCGGTACGCGGGTTGTCACCGGTCAGCATCACCGAGCGGATGCCCAGTGCCTGGAGATCCTTGATGCCCTGGGCGGCATCGGCACGCGGCTCGTCACGCATGGCAATCAGCCCGACGATCGCGCCGTCCTTAAACACCACGACGGCCGTCTTGCCCTGCTCCTCCAGCGCCGCGATCCGCGTCCTCAGCGCCTCTGTGAGTACGCCCTGGTCCTCAGCGTAGCGTGGCGAACCCACATAGCTGCGATGGCCGTCCACGCTTGCCTCGACACCATGACCGGCGATGACGCGTGCGTCCGTCCCTTGAGAAAACGCGACATGACGCGATTCGGCGAGATTCAACACCGCCTCGGCGAGCGGGTGGCTGGAGCCGGCCTCGACACTGGCGGCCAGGGCGATGACATCGGCCTCATCGTAGTCATCGGAAGCCGCTTGCACGTCGGTGACGACCGGTTTGCCGGCGGTCAGGGTGCCAGTCTTGTCGAAGGTCACGAGGCTGGCCTTGGCGGTGGACTCGATCACCGCGCCGCCCTTCATCAACAGCCCGCGGCGCGCCCCGGTGGACAGCGACGAGGCGATCGACGCCGGCACTGAAATCACCAGCGCACACGGGCAGCCGATCAGCAGCAGCGCCAGCGCACGATAGACCCATTCACCCCAGACGCCGCCGAAAAACAGCGGTGGAATGATCGCAACGAGTATCGCGGTGCCGACCACGGCGGGCATATAGATGCGGCTGAAGCGATCAATGAAGCGCTCGGTGGGCGCACGGGCTTCCTGCGCCTCTTCCACCAGGCGGATGATCCGCGCGATGGTATTGTCCTCGGGCGCCTTGGTGACGCGAATACGCAGCACGGCATCATTGTTGATCGACCCGGCAAACACCGACTCGTCCGTGGTCTTGCTCTTGGGCACCGATTCGCCGGTGACCGGTGATTCATCAATCGACGACGTTCCTTCAATGATCTGCCCATCGGCGGGAATCCGGTCGCCGGGTCGCGTGACGACGACCTGACCAATCTTCAGGTTCGCGGCATTGACCTTACTGGTCGCCCCCTGAGCGTCTTCGACCAGCGCCGTCTTGGGTACGAGGTCACCCAGCGCGCGAATGCTCGAGCGGGCGCGATCCGCGGCCACCCCTTCAAGCACTTCGCCGACGGCGAACAGGAATACCACCAGCGCCGCCTCCTCGGCGGCACCGATGAACAGCGCGCCACCGGCGGCGATGGTCATCAGCATCTCGATGGTGAAGGGCATGCCCGCGCGCGCGGCAGAAAAGGCGCGTTTCGACACGGGAACCAGCCCGACCAGGCAGGCCAGGATGAAGCCCCAATAAGCCAGCGACTCCGAGACCACCAGGCGTACCGCCACGGCGGCCAGCAGGACAGCCCCGGTCATGACCACCAGCCGGCCCTTGCCATGCTGAAACCAGCGCTTGGGGGTTGCCGATGCCGCCTCGGCGGCACCCTCGTCAGTTGTGCTGCCGGCGCCATTCGAGCCATTACCGGTTGTGGCGGTGCGCGGCGTCACGCTGTAACCGAGTCGCTTGACCGATTTTTCGACGCTGTCCGGCGAAGTCTGCTGCTCATCGAGCTTCAGCGTGAGCGTCTCGTTCATCACCGAGACCTTGACGCCGGAGACACCCGGTAGATTCTCCACACCGCCACGAATTTTCGCCGCGCAACTGGCGCAGTCCATGCCGCCGACCTTCCAGCTGAGCGTGCCCTCGGTATCGGCCTCATCGGCTGTCGCCATCGTCACGTCGTGGTCATGGTCATGCCCGTGACAGTGGCCGTGGTCGTGGTCGTGGTCGTGGTCGTGGCTACCGTCACAGCCGCCGTGTGAATGACTCTCGTCCGGACCACTATCCTGTCCGGCGGCAACGGGCTTGAACTGGACGCCATAGCCAAGCCGCTTGACGGTCTTCTCGACTTGCTCCGTCGAGGTTCGTTGCGTGTCCAGCCCAAGCGTCAGCGTCTCCTTCATCACCGAAACGCGGACGTCGTAAACGCCTTTCAGACGTTCCACTGCACCACGGATCTTGCCGGCGCAGCTTGGACAATCCATGCCTTGAACGGTCCACTGGTAGGTATTGTCGGGTTGCTTGCCCACTTCAGCCGTCATGAAAATCACCTCGAAATCATTGATCGAGTCGAATCTAAACCCTCTAGTGGCTATAGGATCAAGGCGTACCGTCTTGCTGCCATGCGCGTGCTGACAAAGCCGCTGCCATCCAAGGAGTCCGACAGCCTGCTGAATGCCTCTACACGCTGAAATTTAACTTCCTTTGAGGCCTAATAGGCGGGCCTCGTTTCCATGGCTCGACGCTGATCGTTGCAGCTGATAAATCGCTACGCTAATAAGGAAGACCCATGACCATTATCATGAGCCTGGTCGGGATGGCGGTACTGATCCTGATCGCGCTGCTGTTTTCCAGCAACTGGCGCGCCATTCGCCTGCGCACCGTGGGTGGCGCCTTCGCCATCCAGGCCGGTATCGGCGCCTTCGTGCTCTATGTGCCGTTTGGCCAGGCCATGCTCAAGACCGTCTCCGACGCCGTCAGTCAGGTCGTGCAATATGCCGACGACGGCATCAGCTTTCTGTTCGGCAGCCTCGCCGACCCCGGCAGCGGCGTGGGCTTCATCTTCGCCATCAAGGTACTGCCGGTGATCATCTTCTTCTCGTCGCTGATCGCGGTGCTCTATTACCTGGGCATCATGCAATGGGTGATCCGCATTCTCGGCGGCGTGCTGCAGAAGCTGCTGGGCACCTCGCGGACCGAGTCGATGTCGGCCACCGCCAATATCTTCGTCGGCCAGACCGAGGCGCCGCTGGTGGTGCGTCCGTTCATCGCCAACATGACCCGTTCCGAGCTGTTCGCGGTGATGTGCGGCGGGCTGGCCTCGGTGGCCGGCTCGGTGCTCGGCGGCTACGCCGCGCTGGGCATTCCCATGGAATACCTGGTCGCGGCGTCGTTCATGGCAGCCCCGGGCGGTCTGCTGTTCGCCAAGCTGATCATGCCCGAGACCGAGAAACCCAACGACGACACCCAGCAGGCCGAGCAGATCGAGGCCGAGGACAAACCCTCCAACGTCCTCGACGCCGCGGCCGGCGGGGCGTCCTCGGGGCTGCTGCTGGCCGCCAACGTCGGCGCCATGCTGCTCGCCTTCATCGCGCTGATCGCGCTGATCAACGGCCTGCTCGGCGGCATCGGCGGCTGGTTCGGCATGGATAGCCTGAGCCTGGAGATGATCCTCGGCTGGCTGTTCTCGCCGCTGGCCTTCCTGCTCGGCATTCCCTGGGACGAGGCCGTCGTCGCCGGCTCGTTCATCGGCCAGAAACTGGTGGTCAACGAGTTCGTCGCCTTCATCAACCTGGCGCCCTACATCGAGGGCGAGCAGATGGTTGCCGCCACCGGTGCGGCCATGTCGGCGCACACCGTGGCCATCCTTTCCTTTGCCCTGTGCGGCTTCGCCAACCTGTCCTCGATCGCCATCCTGCTCGGCGGCCTGGGCAGCCTGGCACCGGGGCGTCGCCACGAGATTGCCCGCTTCGGCGTCAAGGCCGTACTGGCGGGCACCTTGTCCAACCTGATGTCGGCCACCATCGCGGGCTTCTTCATCGCACTGGCCGCCGGCTGACGCCGCGCCTTTCACCCCTCCTGCCGCCCC
>CETM01029058.1_pt1 | contig 29642 bp, 20 predicted proteins | sample 361451 | NCBI WGS metagenome assembly CETM01 (sample SAMEA2622690, study PRJEB7988) | marine metagenome | isolation source: saline water (ENVO:00002010), including
TGTCTTTTCAGTCAACGGCGATCACCTTGTCACAGTAAGTCGCGACCGCAGTATGAAATTGATCAACGTACCAACACAACGATTCATAGATAACGTCACTAGTATTACACCAGGTGCACTTAAGGGGGGACTCAACAGTGTGGATCGCCATCCTTCTAAAGACGAATTGCTGTGCGGTGGTGCGGACGGAGTCCCCAAGGTCTACAAAATGTTCCGCGACAAAGCTCGTAGGATCGGCGACGACTTTAATCTGATTCGTGCTTACCCGGCATTACAGGGACGCATCTTCAGCACTCAGTTCAGCAAGGATGGAACTAAGGTAGTCTCCGGCAGTAGTTTCAATGGAGCAGGTCAGGTCAAAATAGCAAATTACGAAGATGGAAAAGAGATTTCCTCCGTAGATCTCGATGGAGGAATCTTCTCAGTCGCATTTCACCCGGACGGTAACACGGTAGCCGCGGCTGGATTTGGAGGCGAAGTCCATCTGATTGAAGTCGCTACAGGCAACATTATCAAATCGTTTGTTCCGGTTGCGATTGAAGCTGCCGTAGCTGGTGCCGCCGAAGAATAATCCAAGCCCCAATCCCACAATACAACCATCCCTTTCGCAGGACGTCTTAAGGACTACTCAACATCATGAAGAAGCTAAGTCTTTCTTTACCATTACTTTTTCTTTTCAGCGGCCTCCTTCATGCCGCAGAAGAATCCGACGTGGAAACTCTGCCAGAAGGTCTTACGATCCAGTCGGTGGAAGTTTTGCCTAAGTCGATTGAATTGACCAGCAGCCAGGATTACCGTCAGGTTTTGATTTTGGGACACCTCGAAAGCGGTCAGATCGCGGATCTCACTCGCATGGCCACCGTGGAAGGAAATCCCCAATTCGTGGAAGTCACAAATGATGGCGTGATCAGCCCTGTCACAACCGGTTCTGAAAAGATCCGTTTCCGATACGCTGACAATACCGTAGAGTTGGAGGTGGCAGTCTCGTCGATGGCTACTCCCCAATCAGACTTCGTTCAGGATGTACAACCTCTGCTATCCAAAATGAGTTGTAACGCCGGTACCTGTCACGGAGCCAAAGATGGAAAAGGAGCGTTTAAGCTTTCACTGCGGGGCTACGATGAACTCTACGACCACCGGGCACTGACCGACGATATTGGAGCTCGGCGATTTAATCGCGCAGCCCCGGACCAAAGCCTGATGTTACTAAAAGCAACGGGGTCGATTCCCCACGTAGGAGGCGTGCGTACCGAATTTGACTCTCGATACTACAAAGCCATCCGGTCGTGGATCACTGGTGGAGCGAAACTCGATCAGGATGTCTCACGAGTAACCTCGATCGAAGTCTTTCCAAAGAATCCCATCATTCCTCGCGCTGGCATGAAACAACAGATGACTGTCATCGCTACGTTCGACGATGGCTCGACCCGGGACGTTTCGCGGGAAGCCTTCATTGAAAGTGGTAACATCGAAGTCATCGAAGCCGATCCCAACGGCCTGCTGACTGTCCTGCGTCGAGGCGAAGGCCCGGTCCTGATTCGCTATGAAGGAAATTATGCCGCGACCACGCTAACCGTCATGGGTGACCGAACGGGTTTTGCCTGGCAGGAACCGGAACACTACAACTACATTGACAAGCACGTCTACGACAAACTGCAACGTGTTAAAGTGCTGCCCAGTGACATCTGTACGGACGAAGAATTTGTACGTCGGGTCTACATCGACGTTACCGGACTTCCTCCAACTGCCGATCAGGTCCGCAGCTTCCTGGGCGACATGCGTCCCTCAAAAGACAAACGCGATGCCTTAATCGATGAGCTGGTGGGTAGCCAGCAATACGTGGAACACTGGACAAACAAATGGGCCGACCTGCTACAGGTGAATCGTAAATTCCTTGGTGAACAAGGAGCGATCTCGTTGCGAAACTGGATTAAACAGGCGATTGCCGCGAACCGGCCTTATGACCAGTTCGCTCAGGAAGTCCTGACAGCAACCGGTTCCACCATCGAAAACCCGCCGGCTTCTTACTACAAAGTAATTCGCGATCCGGCCACACTCATGGAAAATACCACGCACTTGTTCCTGGCCGTTCGCTTTAACTGCAACAAGTGTCACGACCATCCTTTTGAACGCTGGACGCAGGATCAGTACTACAATCTGGCAGCCTATTTCGCTCAAATTGGCCGTAAAGAAGATCCTTCCTTCCAGGGACAACGTATCGGCGGCTCGGCTGTCGAAGGTGCAACTCCACTGGTCGAAGTTGTCTTCAACCGTGGAACTGGTGAAATCAACCATGCGATGACCGGTCAGGTTTCACCTCCATCTTTTCCATACGAACATCAGGACGTACTCGAGCCAACCGCACCTCGTCTGGAGCAACTGGCACAATGGATGACCTCTTCGGAAAATCAATATTTCGCATCCAGCTACGTCAACCGCCTGTGGGGTTATATGTTTGGCAGTGGAATCATCGAGCCGATTGACGACATTCGTGCCGGGAATCCACCTACCAATCCGGAATTGCTTGAAGCGATGAAGGTGGATTTTATCGAGAGTGGATTTAATGTTCAGCACATTCTTAAGACCATTTTGAAGTCACGAACATATCAACATTCGGTAACCACCAATGAATGGAATGAAGACGATCAAATCAATTACTCGCATGCAATCGCCAGACGACTGCCGGCGGAAGTGCTGTTTGATTCCATTCATGTTGCCTGCGGGTCGGTTCCAGCGATCGCCGGCGTCCCCCGCGGATTCCGTGCTGCGGAATTACCCGACGTGGGTGTGGCCGTTCCGTTTCTCGATGACTTCGGGAGACCTGTACGTGAGAGCGCTTGCGAATGTGAACGCTCAAGCAGCATGGTGCTCGGCCCCATTATGAAACTCGTCAATGGACCCACCGTGGCCAATGCGATTGGTGATGGTTCCAATGACATTGTAAAACTCGAAGCTGAAATCAAAGATGACGACCTGCTAATCGAAGAAGTATTTCTACGATTCCTTTCACGTTACCCAACCGAAGAAGAAATCAAGATTGGAAAAATCGCATTACTGGAGGCCGGATCCGACTACCTCGACCTGAAAGCGGAGCTGGACGAACTCGAGAAACTCATCCCGGCTCGACAAACCGCCTGGGAAGAAAGCCTGCAACGAGTCAATCGCTGGTACCCTGTCGAAGTCGTCTCTGCCGAAACAGACAAAGAAGCCAAACTTGAGTTACAGGAAGACGGCTCTCTACTGGCTACCGGAAAAAATGAAAAAGTAACTTACACCGTCAAGTTAAAAACTGAATTGGAAAAGATTACGGCGTTACGACTGGAAGCACTCGCCGATGACCGACTGCCAAATAAAGGTCCCGGAAGAACAGAAAATAACGGTAACTTCGTTGTTAGTGAATTCACCGCCACGATTCAAAACAACGCCGGTGAAGGGGAGCCTCAGCAGGTAAAACTAGCTAGTCCAACGTCAACCTTTGACCAGGCTGGATATTCCGTCGGCATGGCAATCGATGGAAATCCAAACACAGGATGGGCCATCGCCGGACAACAGGGAAAATCCCACACCGCTATCTTCCAAACCGATGGAGATGTTGGCTTCGCTGGCGGAGGGTTGCTAACCGTGAAGATTCTCCAGAACTTTACAGACAACCTTCATCAGCTTGGTAAATTCCGAGTCTCTGTTTCGGATTCCATTCGACCAGTCACTCTGAATAACCTTCCCGAAGATCTCGCGGCATTACTCAAAATCCCTGCCGATCAACGCAATGATGAGCAAAAAGCTCAGTTGCGAGCTAAGTATATTGAAACGGATCGCGAATACTCACAACTTGCAGCCATCGTTGCAGCAGCTAAGCCGCAATACGATAACAAACGACTTACCGGATTACAGGATCTGGCCTGGGCATTGATCAATAACCCTGCCTTCCTGTTCAACCGCTAAGACCTTGTTCATATATCAGTAAAACTTTAGAGTCAAAGCTTTATGGCATTTGTTGAAACCGATCAACTGTCAAAGAGCTTTGGCTCTTTCTCCGCGCTGGCCAATTGCTCGCTTCAGATAGAACAGGGTACCATTTTTGGATTGCTTGGTCCCAACGGAGCTGGCAAGAGTACGCTCATACGCCTCTTAATGGGTTTTATGAAACCCAGTGGCGGTCATGCCAAAATCGCCGGATTCGATTGTCACCAACAGTCTTTAAAGGTTCGTCAAAACACTTCGTACCTGCCGGGAGATGCCCGCCTGGATCGTCAGTATCGCGGCAAACAGATTCTGAAATTATTTACCAACCTCCGTTCTGATGGCTCGCTGTCACAGGCTTTGGAAATCGCCGAATTTCTAGAGCTGGATATTTCTCGCAAGGTCGGTTCGATGTCGACAGGCATGCGGCAAAAACTGGCCGTGACCATCGCACTGGCCAATGATGCTCCGTTAATTATCCTTGACGAGCCGACCTCCAATCTGGACCCCACAGTGCGTCAGCAAATCCTCGGACTACTACGGCAAAAAAGGGATGAGGGAAAAACGATTCTGTTATCATCTCACATTCTTGATGAAGTCGAGTCGATTAGCGACACGGTCGGTTTTCTAAAACACGGGAAACTTGTAACGACTGCTGATTTAGCATCACTTCGCAACAACCATCGACTTACAGGAACACTTGACCAGTCGCTTACGGAAATACCTGAACAATTGAAGGAACGCATTCATCTGGTATGTCAGGCCGGCTCAACCATCACGCTTGAAGTCCGTGGCGACATCCTGGAGGGGTTAACCTGGTTACAGTCCAGTGGGATCCGTGATATCTCCCTGGAGCCAGCTAGACTCCGAAGCTTGTATGAAGAGATTCATCCTGAGCGTAAGGAGCTGGAGTCATGAAAGCATTGATTCATCGCTACATACTTCAGTCGCGTACCGTCCTGATCTCCTGTGGCCTGGCCATCTTCGCTTTTATGTCCCTGCGTGTATGGAGTATTACCTTATTAGGCAGCGAGGAATTCAGAGAGATCATCGAGCATTTTAAGGACTTTGAGAAATTTTCACCCGTACCATTCACTCAGTTGATTACCTATACAGGTCGAGTTGCCCGGACGTTTAATGAACCCATTGTTTTGTTTATCATCTTAATCTGGACAATTTCCCGAGGCTCGGATGCTGTCGCCGGCCAGATTAATCGAGGCACCATAGAAATGGTGTTAGGCAATCCAGTTTCACGGGCAAAAGTATACTGGTCTCAGTTTCTGGTCACAACGACGGGCACGCTCCTGCTTTCCACCCTCGCCTGGCTCGGGATGGTCTTTAGTGTCTATCAAAATAACGTCGAGGAAGTGGTCAAACCACCTTCAATCTCCGTTCCTTACTTACCGATTGAAATCCCACTCTCGACGGCAGAACCTGAAATCATTCAGAAGCCGATGTCAGAATTTGTTAATGTCTGGGACTTCATTCCGGCACTGACCATCATCTTTGCGATGGGATTGTTTGTAGCCGGATTTGCCACAATGGTATCCAGCTTTGATAGAGTTCGCTGGCGTGCGGTTGGTATCGCCGTTGGATTTGTCATTGCACAGCAAACGATGCGAATTCTGGCTATCTCGAAACCTGAGTTCAATTACCTGTTGAATTATACTTTCTTCAATCCTTTCGACCCGGAAGGACTCGTCAATGTCCTGACAGACGATCCTGACCAGTTCTGGCAGTTTTGGCAGTACGGCCTCCATGACTCGATACGCCTGAGTGCCGTTGGCTGCCACACTATACTGATTGGTCTGGGAATGCTGTGTTATGTTGTCGGTAGCTGGAGATTCTGCCGCCGGGATTTACCGGCACCTCTTTAGTTTGAAATCCTTTGTTAAATAGCGATGTTTTTCTCGGGTAGGAACATGTCCCGCAAAACCAATACAGAAGCACAACGAGATAAACCATGATTCGCTTTGGTAAGAAACCATCTGACGAGACAATCGAAGCTTACATCCGTCATTGCCGGGCCCTGGATTTCAACTATCCCTATGTAGGTCAAACTCGTGATCTCATTGAATCGGGAGAAGCTCCTAAGGGATTTCGTTTAGATCGCTCAGCGCATTTATTGGGATATGGCGAGCAAATTTTCCAGGCAGCCGCCGCAGCTGTTGCACATTGGGAGATGTTCAATCACCCCATGGCAGACCTATGTTATCTCGACCCGACAATCGAAAGTGGAAATACGGTTGCTGTCCTGTTCGGTTCGCTGGGACTATGGACGGTCAATCCGGCTCGCATCATCTATGCACTTGACAATGAAAGAAATCAGGGGCGTTTTCTACAAGCAGGTTTTGCTTATGGTACGACGGAAGGGCATATCGCGATCGGCGAGGAACTATTTCATGTGGACTGGGATCAGGAAACAGATGAAGTGCATTTTCGTATAACGGTCTTTTCACGTCCCGGCTCTTTACTCGCCTGGATCGGCAAGCCCTACATGTTATATCAACAAGGTCGCTTCCGTCGATTAGCCGGCCGAGCTATGGAAAAAGCTGCCAATACGTAAGGTAAATACATTCAATTCCTTCTGACTAAATCCGGTCGCTAACAATATCCGACCAATTGCTAATAAAAACTGTTAATCGATCATTACAATAGCGGGTAAGGCTGGAGACATTTTTTGTATTCCAGACTCAATGATAGCGAGAAGACCCATGTGGCCTGAAAACGAACAGACTCAAAATCTGCTTAACCTCCGTAAAGAGGGTGATCACACTGCATGGAACGTACTTTTACAGCGACATCGCTCTGCCGTACAACGCCTGGTTCACATGAGGCTCGATAATCGAATCCGCCAGCGAGTGGGAGTCAGTGATGTGGTGCAGGATGTGATGATAGAAGCCAACCGACGTATCGATCGCTATTTGAAAAACCCCGGAATCGAATTTCATTTGTGGATCCGACAAATCGCCAAAGATCGGATCATCGATGCCCATCGAAGACACCGGGCAACGGCTAAACGCAGCGTCGACCGTGAACACCGACTCTATCAAGGCGGTGGAGTCAATCACAGTACGATGAATCTGGCTAACCAGCTTCGGGATGATGATCTCACACCGGCCGCACAGGCAACTCGCAAAGAAATGGCCGACCGCATGGAAGAAGCTTTATTGGAGCTCAATGATGTCGACCGCGACATCATTATCATGCGGCATTATGAGCAACTATCCAACGACGACGTTTCCAGAGCATTGGACTTAAAACCAGCGGCAGCCAGCATGCGTTATCTTCGGGCACTGCGAAAGCTACGAGGACAATTGCTACCGCAACTCGACTCACCTTCCACAGAAGATTAATCACGATTGTGAATCACTCTGAAGAATCACCCTCAGACATCTCATCCCAACACGAACAACAACTCGTGGCAGTACTGGATGATTTACAACAACAGATTAGTCAGGGAACACTTCCGGATGCCGAAGCCGTCTACCAAAAACATCCTCAATTTGCTGATGAGCTCAAAGCACTGCTACCGGTCATGTTAGTCGCAGACGTCGCCGGCAGCTATTTCCGGCTGGAGCATCTCGAAGCACCAGCACCTGAATGGATGCCAACTTTTTCACTGCCGGTCACGCTCGGTGGCTTTGAACTGGTAGAAGAACTCGGCCGTGGAGGCATGGGGGTGGTCTACCGAGCTACGCAACAGAGTCTCAACCGTGAAGTCGCTTTGAAAATGATCCTACCCGGACGGCTAGCAAGTCAGGAGCAGCGGGATCGTTTTCAACATGAAGCCGAAGCAGCGGCCAGACTCGACCACCCCGGTATTGTACCGGTCTATGAAGTTGGAGAGCTGGAAGACTGCCCTTATTTCTCAATGAAGTTGATTCAGGGAGAAACGATTACAACGCTCGTACAGCAGGAATTATTTGCCGTTAAAAAGGCCGCCAAAATCGTCACGGAAGTTGCCCGGGCGATTCACTACTCACACAATCAGGGCATTCTTCACCGGGATCTCAAGCCATCCAACATCCTCATTGACCAACAGGGACACCCTCATATCACCGACTTCGGGCTCGCAAAGCATTCGACACGAAATTCCGAACTAACTCAAACCGGTGCAATCCTGGGAACTCCATCTTATATGGCGCCTGAACAGGCAGCCGGCACAAGGGGCAATGTCGGAGTGCACTCGGATATCTATTCACTCGGCGCCATGCTGTACTACATGGTGACAGGCCGGCCTCCGTTTCAAGCCGCCTCGGCCATGGATACGATCATGATGGTTCTGGAGCAGGAACCGGTAGCTCCCCGCACGATTAATCCTGCCGTAGATCGCGACCTCGACATGATTATTATGAAATGTCTTCAAAAACCGGCAGACCTAAGATATTCCAGTGCCAGAGAATTAGCTGATGACCTCGATGCCTTTCTCACACATCAACCGATCCAGGCCAGTTCTGGTAGATTTGGACACGTCGTTGCTCGTTGGTTAGGTGAGACTCACCATGCCTCTGTGTTGCAGAATTGGGGAGTTCTTTGGATGTGGCACAGCCTCGTACTACTGCTGGCATGTGTCCTAACCAATATCATGTTTCTGGCCGACATTGAAAATCGTCTCTACTACTCAGGCATGTGGACGTTGGGGCTGGGGACGTGGGCGGCCGTTTTTTGGATGCTCCGTCAAAAACTTGGTCCCGTGCTGTTTGTGGAACGACAAATTGCCCATGCCTGGGCTGCCAGTATGATCGCGATTGGACTATTGTTCCCCATCGAGTACCTCATGGGATTAGAAGTTCTGGAAGCGGCTCCGGTTATTGGGTTAATTAGCGGAATGGTTTTCATGGTGAAAGCGGGAATTCTAACCGGTAAATTCTACTCACAATCGTTTGCTCTCTTTGCCACCTCCGTTGTCATGGCCATGGTTCCTAAATACAGCTTAATCATTTTCGGCGTGGTATCAGCTATTTGTTTCTTCGTACCGGGCTACCTCTATCACCAGCAAAAAACAGCGCGCTAGACTAGCATTATTCGAGCTCGCATCGCATGGTATTCCAGCCACCACTGCCGTAGAATACAGGTTTACTCCTACCCAAAAGTGTTACCCACTCTGTAGGCAAAAGTGTTCATTCAGTGCATTGGTTCCCGGAAGGGCTTCAGTGCATTCAAATACTAGTTTCCGATTTCCCCCGGGGAAATCACTCGTTGAGACCATTTACAGTCTCAGCACAGAAAGGACCATTTCCATGTTTAAACAAATGATCATGTCCTGCATGATGCTTGGCCTATTCAGCCTGGCAGTCATCGCACAGGACGAAGAAAAGCCGGCAGCAAAAGGGGACGTAGTGAAAGAAGGAAGTTACGCATTTGGTGTGAATTTCATGAATAACATGAAGTCTCAGGGGGTCGACCTTGATCTTCAGGCATTCTTTCAGGGCGTCAATGATTCTGCTTCTGACAAAGTGGAAAAGAGCGAGCAGGAATTGCAGGCTGCTTTCATAGCCTTCCAGCAGGCACTGCAACAAATGGCCGAGAAAAAAGCGGCCATGGCTGGTGAAGAGAACAAAAAGAAGGGCGAATCCTATCTTGCTGCCAATGCTAAAAAAGAAGGGGTGAAAACCACCAAGAGCGGGTTGCAGTACAAAGTAGTCAAAGCCGGAACGGGTAAAACTCCAACAGCTACTTCCAAAGTGACAACACACTACGAAGGCAAACTCATCGACGGTACGATTTTTGATAGTTCCTACAAACGTGGTGCTCCTGCCACCTTTGGTGTGAATCAGGTTATCGCCGGCTGGACAGAAGCTTTGCAACTTATGAAAGAGGGCGACCAGTGGGAGTTGTACATTCCATCCGACCTGGCATACGGAGCAAATCCTCGTCCGGGATCACCGATTGGCCCCAACGCCACTCTGATCTTCAAAATCGAACTGATCAAAGTAGACGACTAACAACCAACTTCAACAAGGACATATTTCAATGCGAAGTTTAACTATAAAAACCCTCGCACTCCTGGCTATGATCGTAGCCACCGGTGCGACTCAGGCAGCAGATCTGGGAGTGTCGATAGAATCTGCATTTCCAAATCTGCGAATTGCACGCCCCATTGTGATTACGCATGCCGGCGATGGAAGTAATCGGATCTTTGTCGCTTCACAACTCGGTTCCATTCATGTTTTTGAAAAGAATTCGGAAGTGGAAGAAGCTGCAGTCTTTTTCGATCACGAAGAACAAGTGACTTATAAAGACAAAGAAAACGAAGAGGGTCTGCTCGGGTTTGCCATGCACCCAAATTACAAAGAGAACGGTGAGTTCTTTCTGTTCTATACGACCAGCGATGCCGAACACACATCTGTCGTAAGCCGCTTTCGCGTCTCCAAGGATGATCCAAACAAAGCAGATCCGACCTACGAAGAAGAGTTAATTCGTATTCCACAGCCATTTTGGAATCACAATGGTGGAACACTGGCCTTCGGACCGGATGGTTATCTGTACATTGCTTTGGGAGACGGTGGTAAAGGTGGCGACCCGCTGAAAAACGGGCAAAACCTAAGCACACTCAATGGCAGTATCCTGCGACTCGATGTTGATAGCAAAGACGATGGAAAGAACTATGCCATTCCTGCTTCCAATCCCTTTGTTAAATCCAAAGGAGCCAAAGCAGAAATCTACGCCTACGGCTTCAGAAATGTCTGGAGACTTTCTTTTGATCGTGTCACCGGTACATTCTACGCGGCCGATGTGGGTCAAAAACTTTGGGAAGAAATCAATATCGTTAAGCGTGGTGGAAACTACGGATGGAATCTTCGTGAAGGAAATCATCCTTACGTCACAGAGAATGGCGAAAAAGGCTCGGGTCCCCGACCTGACCTGATCGACCCAATCTTTGAATACGATCACGAAACCGGTAAATCAATTACCGGAGGAGTGGTTTACCGCGGTTCAGCAGCTCCACAACTTAACGGTATGTATGTCTATGCCGATTACGTTTCAGGACGCATCTGGGCATTGGAACACGACTACAAGAGTGGCAAAGTGATAGCGAATCATGAGATTCCAAACAAATCCGCTGCCGGAGAAAAAATTCCGCTCATCACTTTTGGTGAAGATCAGGATGGTGAAGTCTACTTCTCCACTCAATTACGAGGTGGGGAGATCTTCAAGTTCAAGCAGAACTAAAAAGCAGCAACCAACTCTGCAACGCTCTTACACTTCGAATCGTGGTGTAAGAGCGTTTTTTTATGCCTGCAACTTTACCCTGCAACTTTACCCAGAACCGTTTGCTTGTCTTGCGAGCGGTTTCGCTATAATGCGTTAAACCAAACAAACCAGAAGCTATTGATTTGTCCGAAGTCGAGAAACAATCCGTGGCAGCAGCCGATCATCGCAAACTGGCCATCGAGTTGTTTAATCACACCTGGACCTTAATGGATCTGGAAAGTTGTACGGTGGAGCAAACAGATGAAATGCTTCATAGTGCCCATGCATCCACTTACCACTGGCTACAGGTTGGTGAACCCATCAATCAGGCAAGAGGGCCCTGGCGGATTTCCCGAGCGTACACGCTTACCAGACGTTTTGAACCTGTTCTGTATCATGTTCAGCAATGCCTGGACATTTGTAAGCAAATTGATGCCCGGGATTGGGATCGAGCATTTGCCTGGGAAGCACTCGCACGAGCTCACAGTATTAACGGGGATCGGATCCGTACTCTGGAAAACATTAAGCTCGCGCAAACAACGCCTATCGAAAAGAAAGAAGACCGTGAATTACTCGAAGCTGACCTCGCAACCATTATTATTCCTGATTAGTTTCGCTGTGGGGTTAATATGCTCCCAATCGATACGGGCGCAAACCTACTATGAAATTACTCCGGTAGCTGACCCGGAAGGATTTGCCGCTCCGTACGTCGGCGTGTCTAACGGTAGTCTGATCATTGCGGGGGGAGCGAATTTCCCGAACGAGCCACGATGGGAAACCGACAAGGTCTGGTACGATTCCATCTATATCCTAAAGTCACCGGAAGGACGCTGGAAAAAATCAAAGAGTAAACTACCTCGCCCACTAGCATACGGGCTTTCGTTCAATCTGGCCGAGGCTGACAAACTGCTTGCCGAAGATGTCCCTCATGGAGTTCTCTGTATTGGTGGAGGTGATAGCCAACAACATGTTTCCGACTGTTTTGTGCTTTCGCTAGATCGAGGCCGGGTAACGACAACTCCTCTACCGGCTCTACCGACACCATTAGCGAACGGAACAGGGGTTTACCATCAGGGCGTGGTATATGTGCTAGGTGGACTCGCTGCCCCAACCGCAAAGCGTCCAGCCGATGGCTTCTACAAGCTCGACCTGACACACGCAAAATCAACGCGTCAATGGGAGTCATTAACCACCTGGCCGGGCAATCCCCGCATGCTGGCCATTGCCGGGATCATTGAGAACTCACTCTTCCTCTTTTCCGGTACGGACTTAATCGAGGATGATACAGGAACTGTAAACCGCAAATATCTGACCGATGGCTTTCGATTTGATTTAGCATCCGGCAAATGGAGTAAAACGGCAGCCTTACCTCGTCCGGCGGTCGCAGCTCCAACACCCGCCATCACTCAAGGTAATTCACTGTTGATCGTTTCAGGAGACCACGGTAAATATGCGGCACAGACGGACACGCTCAAAGATAACCATCCGGGATTTCCGGCCAGCGTACTGGCTTATAACGCGGCAGAGGACTCCTGGGGTGAAGCCAACCCTTTTCCTAAAGCGGTCGGCAACGATCCCGCCAACGATCCCCATGCAGGTCTCTGGCCACCGGTCGTAACCAATCTGACCCAATGGCATGGACATACGATTCTCGCATGTGGGGAAGTAAGACCTCGTGTTCGATCCCGCCGAGTCTTTATGATTAAACCCTAAGAGGCCGTTGAATCGGCAACCGGATCGGCAAAACGATCAATAATCGCACAGCCACAGGAATCGCTCCAAACATTGACACTCGTTCGGAACATATCCAGCACACGATCCACCGCCAGAATCAATCCCTGCATTTCCAACGGTAATCCGACTGCCTGTAGAACGATGACCATCATCACCAGGCCGGCATGAGGAATTCCGGCCGCTCCGATGCTGACCAGTAAAGCGGTTAAGGCTACGGTGATTTGAAGACTCAAAGACAATGGTTCGTCCATCGTATGTTGCGCAATAAACAGGACGGCCACTGCCTCATAGAGTGCTGTACCGTCCATATTGATCGTCGCACCCAGAGGGAGCACGAAGGAGCTGGTTTGATTTTTTACTCCCGCCCGCTTTTCCACACTGGCCATGGTCAACGGTAATGTACCGTTGCTTGATGCTGAACTAAATGCTGTTAATAATGCCGGACTCATCGCACGGGCAAATTCCAGCGGGTTACGCTTAGCAATCACCTTCACAATCAGTGGCAGAGTAACACAGGCATGGAACAGTAAGGCCAAAAGCACGGTCAACATGTACCAGGCTAATGGCTGAAAGACCTCCATCCCATTTAATGCTGTGGCGTTGAGCATCAGAAAGAACACACCTAATGGAGCTAACGCAATCACTGCCAGCGTGAGTTTCATCATGACTTGAAATCCGGCTTCCGCACCGTCACGTACAGTCTCCAGCGTTTTCCCTCCAACCAGTAAAGCACATAATGCAAACATCAATGTAAAACTGATAATCGACAGGTAGTCGCCGTCAGCTAATGCCTGGAACGGGTTGGTGGGTACCATTTTTTCCAGCTGAGAGAACAACATCACCGAAATCGGTTCCGCAGACTTCACAACGCTATCGGTTGCCACGGTCATGGCCATTTCCGATCGTTCACCGGGCTGGATCAGATTGACCAGCACTAACCCTGTTACTATCGCCAGAAAACTGGTGCACAAGTAATACGTCATGGTGCGGCCAAACATCTTCCCGATACGTTCGGCCTTTCCCAGGCCCAAGACGCCGGAAGTAAGCGAACACACAATCAGGGGAATGGCCACCATTTTTAGCATTCGCAAAAAGAGATCTCCCAAACGCTTTGTCCAGTCACTGATCCATCTGGCCCAGCTGCGTCCGTGCTCCTGGAATAAGCTATAAAGTTCCGGTTCGTCTGCACGAAAATCGCTGAGAGTCTTATGAGTTATCAAAGAGTAAGCCGGAGACGACCCAATAACAAAACTATTCTTCTTCTCAGTTTCGCCAAAACTAGAAATCAGGACCATGGAGTTCACGTCCTGCATTTCAACTTTATCAAACGATCCGGCCTGGTCTTTCTCCAATATGACACTATATTCCCGTCCATTGAGATTAAGCAAAACACCAATTAGTCCGCCGGCAAGCATACCGATTAAAATCTGCCAGTGGAGAGCAAATTTCTTGTTGGTAACATCATTCATAAAGACTTCACCCGATAAAAAAACCCGGTCACCTGGACCGGGTTTCTTTGAAACTAAATCATAGATTACTCGGTAATCATATCGTCAACACTTCCACCGGATGGAATCATCGGTAACACATGTTCCTGATATGGCACTTCGACGTCGAGTACATATGGTCCGTCGTACTCGATCATTTCAATAAGAGCTGCTTCCAGATCCTCTTTTCTGGAAACGGTTGCTGCGCCGCAACCGTATCCTTTGGCAATCTGCACAAAGTCGGGATATCTTTCAACAGCGTAGGCACTATTGCCTTTCCCTTTGGCCTCATCGTGGTCAACCGGCCCAAGATAGGTGTGAGCCCGACGACCTTCCATAAATCGGTCTTCCCATTGAACAACCATACCCAGGTGCTGATTATTAAGCAGTAATACTTTCACCGGCAAGTTTTCACACTTACAGGTTGCCAACTCCTGAATATTCATCTGAAAACTTCCATCTCCATCAATATCGATGACAAGTTTATCAGGATGAGCCGCCTGAACGCCCATGGCGGCCGGCAAGCCAAATCCCATAGTGCCCAATCCTGAACTGGATAACCATGTACGTGGCTTATTGAATTGGTAGAATTGAGCTGCCCACATTTGGTGCTGCCCAACACCAACGGTGATCACCGTATCACGCTCTTGAGTGATACGCGATAACTCAGCAATCGCATGCTGTTGTAAGATCCCGTCAAAAGAATGATCGTAACTGAATGGATTCTCTTGTTTCCACGCACGACATTGAGCTCGCCATTCGTCAATGTCGTCCTTGTGGTCGACTAACGGAATCAGACGCTGTAATGCGATTTTCACATCACTCACGATCGGAATATGAGCAGGTTTATTTTTGTTCAATTCGGACGGATCAATATCGATGTGGACGATCTTGGCGTTAGGAGCAAACTTCTCCAGTTTACCTGTCACTCGATCGTCAAAGCGAACTCCCAAACCAATCAGTAGATCGCAGTCACGAACACACCAGTTGGCATAGATCGCACCGTGCATACCAAGCATATCCATACAGAGCGGATCCGTTGCAGGTAGTGCTCCGAGTCCCATCACTGTCAGCGTGGTTGGAATTTCTGTCTTCGCAATCAACTCGCGAAGCTCACTGGTGGCTTCTCCTGTGATGATTCCACCACCGGCGTAAATCAAAGGGCGTTTTGCATGCTTGATGGCAGCAGCCACCTGATTTAATTGTTCTACTGGCGGTTCATCGATAACGCCAAAACGATATCCGGGAAGATTCATATCCACTTCCCAGTCCACAACACATTGCGACAACTGGATGTCCTTAGGGATATCAATCAAAACCGGACCAGGGCGACCTGTCGTAGCAATGTGGAATGCTTCTTTCACAACACGAGCAAGATCGTTAACGTCGGTTACGAGGTAATGATGTTTCGTGATTCCTCGACACACTTCCACCATCGGCGTTTCCTGAAACGCATCCGAACCGATGACCGGGGTAGGAACCTGGGCCGTAATGGCAATCATCGGGATACTGTCGAGCTTTGCATCAGCAATGGCCGTCACCAGATTTGTAGCGCCGGGACCGCTGGTCGCAATGCAGATACCAGGGGCACCTGTGGTGCGTGAGACTCCCTGAGCGGCGAATCCGCCACCCTGTTCATGTCGAGGCAGAATCGTGCGGATTTTATCTTCGTTACGCAGCAGTGCCTGATGCAAAGGCATGCTACAACCACCGGGATAGGCAAAGACAACTTCAGCGCCGTTACGAATCAGAGCTTCGACGAGGATGTCAGAGCCTGCCATAAAGTCCGTTTCCGAAGCCTTATCTATGGTTGCCATTTTATTCTCCTGTCTCCAATCGATGGAAACGATTGCTGAGGTACGATGTTTCTTCGTCTAAATTATTACTCACGCACTTAAACCTGTGAAATCTAAGTCTGCTTTCCACCTGAATTCTACGGAATTCCCCCTGATGACGAGCATACGAAAGTCCTAATCAGTTTAGATTATTGCAAGCAATGAATTCATGCAAGCGCTGAAGCGTAGATAAGCCCTAAAACCGCTATAATCTGCCTGATTTCAAGCCTAAACGGCTTTATCCAACAAGGTCTGGCCGACACTGAATCCCCCGTAAACAGCGGCCAGCCCAATAGCCAGATTCAAAGCAATATTTGCAAAAGCAAGCTGCCAACGACCATCCTGTAAATATTGGACGGACTCCCAGCCAAACGTGGAAAATGTTGTCAGTGACCCCAGTAATCCGGTCACAAGAAACAGCCGGGCATTTTCATTGCTTTCTAAAGCTGTAAATCCCCAACCTGCTAAGACTCCAATCACCAGGCACCCCAACACATTGACCAGCAACGTCCCGTAAGCGAAGCCTTCTCCTAACAAACGCGTCGCCCCCTGGCTCCCCAGATATCTCAACACCGCACCCAGCATGCCACCAAACGCAACAAATAGAATCGCTTTCATCTTTACTCTCCGGCTGCACCCAAAAGAAGACTCTGTAAACATTGGCCTGTATAGCTTTCCGCTACGTTGGATAAATCCTCCGGAGTTCCGGTGGAAACAACGTGACCTCCTCCAGTCCCGCCTTCCGGCCCTAAATCAACAATCCAATCAGCACACTTAATCACATCCAGATTATGCTCGATCACAACCACAGTATTGCCTCGATCCACCAAGCGTCCTAAAACGCTTAAGAGCCTTTGGATATCTTCAAAGTGCAGCCCTGTGGTTGGCTCATCAAGTAAATACAAGGTGTTCCCCGTGTCGACACGCGACAACTGATTTGCCAATTTCACGCGTTGTGCTTCGCCACCTGATAAGGTCGTCGATGGTTGTCCTAATCGCAAATAACCCAGACCAACGTCATCTAAACTCTTCAGCGTTCGATGGATATTTTCGAAGTACTCAAAAAACTCAGCCGCTTCACTCACAGGCAAATCTAAGACATCTGCAATCGTCAGGCCTTTGTAACGAACCTGTAAGGTTGCCCGATTGAATCGAGCACCATGACATTGATCGCACTTCACATACATGTCCGGCAGGAAATTCATCTCAATCTTCTGGACTCCCTGACCGTCGCAACCATTGCAACGTCCTTGCTTCACATTAAAGCTAAAACGATTTGCCTTATAACCGCGTTGTTTAGCATCTCGAGTTTGAGCAAAGACTTTTCGAATCTCATCGAAGACACCGGTATAGGTCGCGGCGTTGCTGCGTGGAGTACGACCAATGGGTGACTGAGTAATCTGCACCAGTTTGTCTATATGCTCGACACCCTTGAGTGTTCCATAGGGTCCGGGCTTAGGGCATTTATTGCCCAAATGCCGAGTGATCGCGCGTGCCAATGTTTCATTGATGAGTGAACTTTTCCCGGAACCTGAAACCCCCGTGATACAAACAAACGTTTCCAAAGGAATCTTAACGGTTACATTTTGGAGATTGTTGGTCGTGGCACGCTCCAGGATGATTTGTTTGCGAGCTTTCACCTTTCGCCGCTTCCGGGGAATGGCGATTTGTTTCGCGCCAATCAAATATTGCCCGGTGACTGAAGCCGCATCCGCCTGGACTTCTGCAGGAGTCCCCTGCGCTATGATTAATCCGCCATGGTGCCCAGCTCCCGGTCCCACATCAATAATTTGATCCGCTTCCCGCATCGTCGCTTCGTCGTGTTCGACGACAATAACCGTGTTACCCAACTGCTGTAGATCCCGTAAGGATTGAATTAATCTGTCATTATCCCGGGGATGCAATCCAATCGATGGCTCGTCCAAAATATAACAGACGCCTACTAACCCCGATCCAATACTACTGGCCAGACGGACACGCTGCATTTCTCCACCACTTAATGTGTCAGCTGAACGATCCAGCGTGAGATAATCGACGCCTACTTTGGCCAGAAACTGCAGACGATGAATGATCTCATTCACAATCGGACGACCCACCAATTCATCCTGAGAGTCAAATTCAAGGGATTCGAAGAAATCGCGAGCCTGATGGATCGACAACTTGACAATCTCATGGATATTAAATCGGCCCAACTTAACACTCGTAGCTTCCGGTCTCAGACGCGAACCTTCACAGGAAGTACAGATCACAATATCCCGATAGGATTCCAAGTCCTCCAGTCGAGGCTTACTCGTTGTGGTCGAATATTCATGTTCCAGCATGCCAATCAAACCTGCAAACTTTTTACCCACACCTTTAAACAATTGGTTTTGAATCCGAGTAGGCCACTCACCGATTGGTAAATCACGATCCACATTTTTCGACTCCAGGAATTCATTGACGGCTTGTTCGTATTGCTGCAGTCGTTTCGGGGTGGCACCTTCCCAGACTGCAATGGCTCCTTCCTCCAGCGTTAAATCAATATCCGGAACGACCTGCTCGGGGTCAAATTGCCGGGACTGACCCAGTCCGTCGCAAGCAGGACAGGCACCATAGGGGCTGTTAAAACTAAAGGTCCGAGGCTCTACTTCTTCGTAGCTGATATTACAATTAGGGCACGCATAACGAGCACTAAACAGAGTATCACGCCATTCACCAATCTCCTGTTCCTGATCGGTGATATGATAAGAACACAACATCATGAGCCCCTCGCCATACTCCAATGCGAGTTTGATCGATTCGCCAATTCTGGCACGCACACCGGGGCGAATAATGACTCGATCCACGATTGCATCGATGTGATGTACTTTGCGGGGAGCCAGTTCCGGAAATGAATCCACGTCATACACCTGGCCATCAATTCGAGCTCGTACGAAACCGACTTTCCGAATCTGTTCCAGTACCTCTTTATGCTGCCCCCGGCGACCACGGACCATGGGAGCCATAATCATCGATTTTGTACCCTCGGGCATCGACATCAAAGCGTCCTGAATCTGTTCATGCGACTGCTGCCGAATCGACTCGCCACATTCGTAACAGATCGGCGCACCAAGACGAGCCATTAACAGACGTAAGTGATCATAGATTTCAGTCACTGTGGCGACCGTACTGCGGGGGTTCTGTAATCCCTGCCGTTGGTCGATACAGATCGTAGGCTGCAACCCTTCGATCATGTCGACGTCAGGTCGTTCCATTTGATTCAGAAACTGCCGGGCATAAACGGACAGGCTTTCGATATACTGCCGCTGCCCTTCGGCATACAACGTTTCAAATGCCAGCGAGCTCTTACCTGATCCACTCGGGCCGGTAATCACGACAAGCCGATTTCGCGGGATATCCAGATCGACATCCTTGAGATTATTAACACGCGCACCGCGAATAGAAATTTGCCGACGGCCTGTTTGCTGGCCTCCGGAATTCGTATCGCGAGCTTCGATCGTCGCCATGAATCTGCCTGAGTTGTACGTCATGAAGGACCGTCAACCGGAGTTTTAGAGGAGTGGTCACCCCCTGTGCATTCCAGTCGCGTACTGATAATCCTTCAACGTACCAAAGTGAATTCCACGATTCAAGCTTTTGGCTTCCAGGCTATACGGCACCTTCGTAATTGGCAAAGATCATCCGACCTGCACTCGTTTGCAACACACTGGTCACCGAAACGGCGGCTGTTTCCTGCAGGTGATGGCGACCTCCTTCAATCACAATCATCGTCCCGTCCTCTAGATATCCCACTCCCTGAGCGTCTCCTTCACCCTCTTTGACAATCTTCACCGTGAATTCTTCTCCCGGCAGAAAAACGGGACGTAAGGCATTCATAATGTCATTGAGATTGATGACCGGGACTTCCTGTAATGTGGCGATCTTATTGAGATTGTAGTCGCCTGTAATGACTTTACCGTTGACCTCTTTGGCCAGAATGACCAGTTTGGAATCCACTGGCTGGCCTTCCATCTCCGAGCTTTCACGATCGTCAATTAACAGATCCACATTGGGATTGGCTTGCAGCTTTTTTAGAATATCTAATCCTCGTCGACCACGTGTACGTCGCATCTTATCACTGCTGTCAGCAATATTTTGCAATTCGGCCAATACAAATTTAGGCATCACCAACTGAGTATCCATGATATTGGTATCCACCAGATCGGCGATACGTCCATCAATCACAACGGAGGTATCAAGAATCAGTGGTTTGTTGCCCTTCACGTCTTTTTTGAATTCCACATAGGGAATAATAAATCGGAAATCGTGCCGTGTCTGAAGCAAAAACGAGGTACAGATGTAACATAACGGGATTGCTAACAGGAGATTGATCATCCCTCTGGTTTGCTCGGCATCCTCAGCCTCGGAGAACCTTAAAATGGGGTCGATAGCTGCACCTACAATAAACGTCAGAAACAATCCGACCACGACGCCAAAATAAGCACACGAGATAACATCAATGGGCTTTTTACGAATTAGAATATCGAACGAAACGATTCCGGCGGCCGCAACAATTAACGTGATGCCGGTGACGAGGCTTTGAGAGTCCTCGGTATTATTGGTAACAATAGAAATCCCGGCGCCAAAAGCAATCGCCAGAAATACTGCGCGCAGTACCCATAAAATCATGATCAGAATGCCTTAAATATATGGAATAAGAATTGTGCTGCTCGTTCACAATCGCGACAAGCCAGCGAATAAATAAAAATTGCAATAAATAGATATAGTAAACAGAGGGCAATCACCGCTCTGAATTAGACAATATAGGTATAACCTTGATTCTAAAAACGAAAAGAGGGGGAAACCAGAAAAAAACTTAGGATCCCACAAAACCAAGATACTGTTGCTCGAAAAAGCGATCCGTCATACCAGCAATATAATCACCCACACTTCGATGTAATCCGACATGCTCAATCCGGCTTAGAAAACGCTCTGGCATCGCCTTAGGGTTGTTCATAAACGTTTCAAAGAGCTTATGAATCTGAGCCTGAGCTCGCTCTCGAGTCTTGACTAATTCCGGATGCCGATACACTCGTTCATAGAGGAATGCTTCCATTTCTTTTTTGGCGTCTGCCAATTCGCCCACCGTGGCAATGCGGTAGTCTGAGTTACGAACGTCCTCGGTCGATTGCCAACCAACAGTCTGCAGAAAAGGCCCGGCGTTCTCAAGCACATTAGAAACCTGACAATCAACCATCGTGTGAATCAACGCTCGTTTATATTCCGCAGGCCCAAGATCGGATCGGCGGTCTGCAATAATCGCAACACAGATTTTAATCATCTCCTGATCGTGGACTTCTTCCAAAGTGACCAGCCCCAACTTCAACGCGTCATCGACATCATGCGCATCGTACGTCATCGAGTCCGCGGCCTCGACGACTTGAGCTTCGAGTAGTGGATGATGATTCCCTGCTGCTTTATCAACGCGAGTGGCCTGACCTTCCAGTGTTTCTTTAGTTAGATTCAGTCCGGGAAAACTCTGATGACGAGTCTCCAATTGCTCAGCAATCGTCAAAGCATACTGATTATGGGAAAAGCCACCATCATCTGCCAGACATTCAGCCAGGGCGTCTTCACCGGCATGGCCAAACGGTGGATGCCCAATATCATGAAACAGTGCGAGAGCTTCCACCAGGTCTTCATTCAGACGTAACGCGCGCCCCATGGTGCGGGCAATCGAAGCGACTTCCTGAGTATGAGTTAGACGCGTGCGGTGGTAATCTCCCATGTCGCCGGTAAAGACCTGCATCTTACCACTCAGACGACGATAGGCAGCACTGTGGACAATCCGATCGCGATCACGCTGGAATGGGCTGCGATAGGCATGTTCAGGTTCGCGATGTTGCCTACCTGCGCTAGATAGACTGAACATCGCATACGGAGCCAGTAACGCAGATTCGCGTTGATGAATTGTTTGTAACCCGTGCTCTGTCATATCTAACTCGCCTCACTCCGGGATTCCAACCTACACACTCCGGCATGCTACATTTGGTCGACGACTCCGATGCCTAACAACTGCAATCCGTGAGCGATCACACGACCTGTCAAATCACAAAGTTTAAGCCGGCTTTGCTTCACAGATTCCTGTTCCGCCTTTAAGACAGGACATTGTTCAAAGAACGATGAAAATCGCTTTGCTAAATCGAATAGGTAATTGGTTAACTGATTGGGACGATAATCTTCCAACACGTTTTCAAGCGCCTCGGAATACCTCATGATCATCATGGCCAACGCACGTTCAGCAGAATGTTCCAATACGATGGGCTGAACCGATGTCCGAACCTGGTCGATCTCCACATTGCCCTTACGGAAGATACTTTGGACACGCGCATAACTGTATTGCATGTAGGTCGCTGTGTTACCTTCCAACGCCATCATTTTGTCATAGCTAAACACGTAGTCACTGGTCCGATTATGAGACAAATCTGCGTATTTAATTGCTCCGTGACCCACAACGTCTGCAATGTGTTTGCGAGTCTCATCACTAAGCTCGGCACCATTGGGCTTCGAATCATCATTCGCAGAGACAACCTCGTAAGCCTTGTTTACTGCTTCATCCAATAAGCCTTCCAGCCCGATAGCATCGCCCGAACGCGTCTTATACGGTCGGCCACTTTCATCCAGAACCGTTCCAAAACTGATGTGATGCATTTGAACATCCGGAGCATTCCAGGCATTGGCCACAGCAAAGAGCTTTTGGAAATGCTCGCTTTGACGATGATCTACAACATACAGGATTTCATCCGCTTGCCAGGTCTGCATACGGTATTCAATCGTTGCCAGATCCGTCGTGGCATAAAGAAAGGCACCGTCACTTTTCTGGATAATCATCGGTGTTTCAAATTCGTCCAGGAAAATGCACTGAGCACCTTCACTCTCTGATGCCATTCCGGCTTCTTGCAAACCGGAGACGACTCCTGGCAGCATTTCCTGATAGAAACTCTCGCCATACTCAACGTCAAACTGAACATTCAACCGAGCATAAACCCGCTGAATGTCTTCCCGACATTTCGGAAGGAATTCTTCCCATAATTGCCGGTTAGTCGAATCACCTTCATGTAACTGCGCTGTTTCCAGTAAGGCACTGCGGCCAATCTCCGGGTGTGCTTCTGCATACGCACTCAACTGCGGGTCCGAATCTATGGCAGCAACTTTGGCGGTGAGTGAATCTAAAGTCTTTCTGGCAGAAGCCAATTGATCGCGTGCTCGTCCTAACGCTTTGGAATGCTTTTTGTCTTCTTTCTTGTCACCTGTTGGCTGTACCTGTTCAAGGCGTTCCAATTCGACTTGACGGCGATTAATGTCATCCTGTTGCGGTTCAATTTGCTGCTTGCTTTTCCAGTAGTCTATCAGTTGATTTACTAACCGGTATAACCGACTTAATTCTTTAACTTCATGTTGCTGGTAGGCCTTTGGATCAACAAAATGCTTATAGCCATAGATGATCATTCCGAACTGAGTTCCCCAGTCTCCGAGATGATTATCAGCAACCACCTGGTGTCCCAGAAATCTCAATGTACGTGCCAGACTATCGCCAATCACGGTCGAGCGAATATGTCCGACATGCATGGGCTTAGCAACATTGGGTGAGGAATAATCGAGGATGTAAGTTTGCGCATGCGTAGTGGATTCGACGCCCAGACGTTCATCTTCACCAGCGGTATTAATCTGGTTGGTAAGCCAGTCATCGCTGATGGTAAGGTTGATGAATCCCGGACCGGCGATATCTGTTTCACTGCAAAGGTCGTCCAGATTGACATTGGCGAGTATGTCCGCCGCGACGTCACGCGGAGCTTTCCCCAGACGTTTCCCCAATGGCATCGCGCAGTTTGCCTGATAATCACCAAACCTGGCATCCTGAGCTGGCTTAATCATCTCTAGAAGGCTTTGTACGTCCGAATCACCTGCGACGTCCACCAAAGCATCACGAAAACGATTTTTTAATTCAGCGAGAATATTCATTACGATTTATGTCATTCCAACAAGTTTACTGCAGATGGTTTGGCACCTGCACACTGAGAAACAGAACCGTCCCTGATCGCCGGTACGATCTAACCGAGTTGTTCAGCGGGAATGAGGTCGGATAGTTCGACTTTGATTCCGTCAGCCCAAAGCGATTCCAAACTGTAGTATTCACGAGATTCATCATCAAACAGATGGATGACAATACTGCCGTAGTCCAGCAAAATCCAGCGACTCTCAGCGTACCCTTCAATACCGATACGTCGGTCTTTCAGATCATCTTCCAGTTTATGGTCGATCTCTTCGCTCATCGCATGGAGTTGACGACGGCTTGAGCCGGTAGCCAGCACAAAAAAGTCAAACATCGTTGATTGCGCACGAACGTCGAGTACAACGATTTCCCGCCCGCTGTTGTCCGCCGCCGTTTCCGCCGCTGCACGAGCCAGTTCCAGACTCCGGGCAATCCGTTCAGCTTCATTGGGTACTTCACCCCGAGGGAGGCGATCCGAACTCGGGAGATACTCTTCTTCGTTTGTTGATTCAGTCACAGTCTTTAATCCATCGGAAAACCGACGTACTTCTATATACGCCAATAACGAATTTTACTCGCAGACTCATGATATGTCACCGGCAGAAACTGCAACCGGACGACAAGTCACTGACACGACCAGATTCAAACTAGCATCATGACGATGGGAGTTTAGAAAATTTCAAGCGCGGTCAAGCTGTAGCGAACCACTAACCCGGCGATCACAACACTCACCATGCTCATTAGCTTAATCAGAATATTAAGACTCGGTCCGCTGGTATCCTTAAACGGATCTCCGACAGTGTCGCCAACAACTCCGGCTTTATGAGCATCTGAGCCTTTGCCGCCGAACTTTCCAGTCTCAATGTATTTCTTCGCGTTGTCCCAGGAACCGCCTGAATTGGACATAAAGATTGCCACACAGAATCCCGAGGTCATCGTCCCGACCAACATTCCTAAGACTCCACCGACACCCAGCAATAATCCTGTCGCAAGCGGAGTCAATAATCCCAAAACAGACGGCGCGACCATTTCACGTTGTGCCGCCAACGTACTGATTCTCACTGGTGCCGCATAATCAGGCGTCTCGGTGTAGTCCATGATACCGGGCTTTTCCCTGAATTGCCTACGCACTTCATCCACCATCCCTCCGGCTGCTCTACCAACCGCATTCATCGTCATGGCACAAAAGACGAACGTTGCCAAACAACCAACAAAGACACCAACCAGGATTTTGGGATTAAGCAACGTGGCATCATAGTAACGAGCGAAATCAGGCAAGGTCGCTTTATCCCGCCGTACTAATGTAATGTCGTTACCATCGGCCGTTAGTACAATTCGATCACCGGTCGGATTGGCACTCGCATCCATCGCCTGAGCATCACCCGTGTCGGTGAGTGTAAATGATTTGTTTGCTATGGGAGATGCCGTGTTGTTTTCTTCATCTCGCCATGACTTCGCCTTATTCACTTCATCGGGGAAGGCCAGCCAAGCCACTCGGTTCTGACTTACATCGCTATCGGATGTCTTTTGTACCACCAGTTGGCTATTGAGCTTGTACCAACCGGCATCAGCTTCGACGGTAACAGCAGATTCCGCCCAACGATCAAACCCGTCACGAACCTGTTCAACATAAGCAGCCAGTAATGCCAGAGCGGTTAATGCTGCTGATCCAATCGCAAAGCCTTTCCCTGTTGCAGCAGTGGTATTACCCAGGCTGTCCAAAGCGTCTGTACGTTCTCTCACAATCGGTTCCAACCCTGACATCTCAGCGTTGCCACCGGCGTTATCAGCAATCGGCCCATAAGCATCCGTAGCCAATGTGATTCCCAGAGTACTTAACATGCCGACAGCAGCGATTCCAACTCCGTATAGCCCCTTGGTGAATTCACCTACATCCCGAAATTCAAATCCGTTTGCAAAGCCAAACGACAGGAGGGTTGCGGCACAGATAACGAGCACAGGGACCCAGACACTTTGCATACCATCGGCGATCCCGCGGATGATTACATTGGCAGGACCCATCTGAGCGGACTCAGACAAATCTTTGGTCGGTTGATATTCGTCACTGGTCACATATTCCGTCCAGAATCCAATAATCCAACCCGACGACAATCCAACAATCACGCTCAGTGCTATCATCCAGTGCTCGGATCCCATAATCCAGTTGGTGAGCACCAAAGACGCAACGGCAACCAAAATGGTTGAGGTGTTAATACCTTTACCTAATGCTTTCAACAAAGCCGATTGGCTGGCATCGTCGTCACTCTTAATGAGATAGATTCCGACAATTGACAAAAAGATTCCAATGGCGGCAATACACATTGGCAGGAACAACGCGTTCATCTGTGCTGACTCTGTATCAAAAGCAGCGACTCCGAGTGCCGCTGTTGCGAGAATCGAGCCGCAATAACTTTCATAGAGATCGGCACCCATGCCGGCTACGTCTCCCACGTTGTCCCCCACGTTGTCAGCGATCGTGGCCGGGTTACGAGGGTCATCTTCGGGAATTCCCTTTTCGACCTTACCAACTAAGTCAGCGCCGACATCGGCTGCCTTCGTGAAGATTCCTCCACCTACTCGAGCAAACAGAGCCTGCGAACTTGCTCCCATTCCAAAGCAAAGCATCGTGACAGAGAGTTCGGAGAGCGAGAGGTCAAAGGCCCAACGCAGAATGGCATACCAAATAACGATGTCCAGCAATCCGAGTCCAACGACTGTCAGACCCATGACCGCACCAGAACGGAATGCCACGCGTAGCCCTTCATTTAAACTTTTCTGAGCACCGGCTGCCGTGCGGCTACTGGCCCAGGTCGCTGTCTTCATTCCAAAGTAGCCGGCCAGTCCCGAGAATAATCCACCGGTCACAAAGGCAAAGGGTACATATTCGCTTTGCACTTTAAGTGCAAATGCTGCCAGAGACAGGAAGATGAAGATCACTGCGAAGAATTTCAGGACGACTTTGTACTGTTGAGTGAGATAGGCCTGAGCTCCATCACGCACGTGGCCAGCCAGTTCGATCATGCGATCGTTGCCTTCGTCACTGGCCATCATCGAGCGAAAGAACATATACGCCTGAGCTAATGCGGCCATGGCCGCTACTAAGCAAAGTCCCCAGAAGATGGTATCGCGGGAAGACGACGAAGACTCAGCTGCTGAAACAACATTCGTCCCTACCAAAGAAAAAAGCATAACTAGCAACATCGTAACTGCATTGGTGCGTCTTAAAACAACTCCGCCTAACGCTTGTAGCATTGGATTCATTCCTACGTTCTTAGCTATCATTTTTTGATTTCTGGTGCCCGATTTCAGCTTTATTTTCTTAAACCATTCCGCTCTCAAGGAAGGGTAGTCTATCCAATGAGGAAACCGGTGGTCAACTATTTCGCACAGCAAATATTACAAGTTTTTTCACGTATTTTCGTGAATCTCAAACAGCCGGTTTCGTGAATTTTATATGATGAAAATAGGCCAATTTTTTCTCCTGCCCGCTCTTTGCAATTCCCGCTGATTGATCAATGCTTCCTTGCCCTAACCCCCCCTCGCTATTTCTGCTGTTGATCACCTTGATCTGCTCCTTTTTTTCAGCCGTCAGCACTGCACAACAACCCTCGTCCGACAACGACTGGCCTCGCTGGCGAGGCCCCGGGGGAGCGGGCCAATGGAAGGCTCCGGAAAACATCCAACTCGACTGGGCGAACCAAAAACCGGAATTGGTTTGGAAGCAATCGATCGGAGCGTCCTATAGTGGGATCGCTGTGGTTGGAAACCAGATCTTCACCATGGATCGACAAGCCAACGAACAAACCTCAGAAGATGCGTTGGCCGGAAATGAACGGATCGTTAGTTTCGACCGCCAAACGGGCCGCAAGCTCTGGGACTTCTCCTATGCAGCCCATTACAAGGATCTTGATTACAACAAAGGCCCCCGAGTGACTCCGACAGTTCATCAAGGACGAGTCTATACCCTGGGCGCCGTTGGACACCTAACCTGTCTCGAAGCACAAACCGGTAAGATGCTCTGGCAGCGTGATTTGGTCGCTGAAGAAAAAGCGAAAGTCCCGATGTGGGGATTTGCCGGCTCGCCACTTGTCATCAATGATACTCAGCTAATCGTCCATGCTGCCTTGCAACCGAATGGATGTTACGCTGCTTTTGATTGCAGGGATGGTAAAGAGATCTGGCGTAGCGGAGCTGATCCGGCGGGATACACCGCTCCAGTCCTCATCAAGAACGGGGAACATCAGCAGTTAGTTGGCTGGACACCTAAGCACGTTGTCGGCATGTCTCCGCTCAATGGCGAAATCCAATGGAAGATCCCCTACGAAGTGACCTATGGCGTCTCCATTGCCACACCACTGTACAAACAAGGACACATTCTGGTCTGCGGATACTGGGAAGGCTCGAAACTCATCAAACTCTCTGACGATCTGCAACAGGCCGAATTAGTTTGGGAAGAGAATGAGTATCTGCGTGGCCTAATGTCACAGCCACTGCATCGAAAAGACCACGTATATTTACTGGACAAACAACACGGTATAGTTTGCTTTAACCTTATAACCGGTAAAGTCCGTTGGACCGACAAAAACCAACTAACTCCAAGAGGACGCAATCCCCAGGCGACGCTTGTTTGGGTGAATAACAGCGAGCATGCGATGTGCCTCAATGCTGAAGGGGAACTTGTCGTAACCTCTTTAAGACCAACGGGTTACAACGAGATAAGCCGGCACAAACTAGTTGACTTCACTTGGGCTCATCCCGCCTACAGCGGTGACCTGGTTTTCGCTCGAGATGACGAAAAACTGGTCTGTTTTCGCATACCAACGAAAGTGTCTAGCTCAAAATAATCTCAATAAGTCTGTTTTAGAGTGCTTTAAATGGGCGAATAAGACCAATAGCAGTCTGTTTGATACTCACGCCATTTAATACGGCGTACAATGAAACTACTGCAAAAACCATACAATTCAAATGCAGTTGTCCAACATTCGGATCAGGAATTGGTATTTGATCCATTGAACCACTGCCCCACTAGGCATTTACCTTTTTGCCTATCAAAAAGCCCAAGAGGAATCGGAACATGTCCAAGGCTCAAATGAAACGTCGAGTTGCTTTATTCGGTATCGCTGCAAACGCGATCGCATTGCCAATTGCTATCAATGCAGCTAAAGGTAACGGAGACTCCAGCCCAGTCACCAAACAGGATTTTGTTGATTTCTTCGAAGCTAAAAAACGTGGCGACATTGACGTCATGTTCATTCCGCGTAACAGCAAGTCTGCCAACGTGATCGTCCGCAATAAAACCAATCGTGGTATGAAAGTCCGAATGCCTGAAGCATTCGCCGGTGTACCTATGCTCGGCCAAATGGGCGGTGGTATGGGCATGGGCGGCGGCATGGGCATGGGCGGCGGCATGGGCATGGG
>CETM01097131.1_pt1 | contig 29555 bp, 28 predicted proteins | sample 361451 | NCBI WGS metagenome assembly CETM01 (sample SAMEA2622690, study PRJEB7988) | marine metagenome | isolation source: saline water (ENVO:00002010), including
TTACAGCAGGAAAGAAACGTAAAACACGTAGGTAGCAAAATGTTTGTTATCAATTTTTACGAGCAATATAATCAGCCATGTATTAATCAAGTTGACGATCCGTAATATTATTAGCCATTCCATTCATAGGAGATCCCTCAATGCGTTTTGCACAATGGCTCGCAATCATTTTCCTTTTGGGAAATTTGCATGCACCTTTTATGACAGACGATGTTCTAGCGCAAACAACCCGCGTGGCTTCAGTGGCAATGCATAGTGAAATGGGAAATCCTGCCGCCAATCTGGATCGCATCGAACGTTGGTCCAATAAGGCTCATAAAGCTAAAGCCACTTTCGTCGTGTTTCCGGAAGAGTGTGTTACCGGATCGCTCAATAAATCAAGCATTCCGATCAACGAAATTCGCCGTATTGTTGACGAAGCTGCAACACTGACGATTCCGCGACTTGAGGCGATCGCTCATCGGCTCCATATGACGTTGGTCGTTGGAACAATCGAGCGTCATGGAGAAAGCAATAAATTCCGCAATAGTGCACTTGTTGTGGGACCTACCGGTCACTTAACAACGTTTCACAAATTATGGTTACCAAACAAGGACGAGGAGAAATATTTTGTGGCCGGTACGACCTTGCCGGTTATTAAATCGCAAGGCTGGACTTTCAGCGTTGGGATCTGTGCCGACCTGAATCACTCCGACTATTTTCACACCGCTGCCGCACACGGTGCAGAGCTGTTTTTATTGCCCGTGGGTGGAAGTGGAAACGACGAGCTGATTCAAAATGGGGACCAAACCAAGCAAGCCGAATATCACAAGTCCCTACATGAAAAGCTCATGCGAAAACATGCCTTTGAAACGGGCATGTATATTTTTTATGCCAATCAATGTGGCCATAGCGGAAACGCCTGGTTTCCAGGATTGTCACTCGTGGTCGATCCTCAGGGTGCGCTGGTTGACGAACATCTCCCGACGGAAGGGATGACGGTAACCAAAGCGTCAAAAAAAGCCATCGCCGAACGAATCAAGCAGCGTTCAGCGATCACTACAAAAAACTGCCTTAACTCCTCAGGTAAGGAGATTGAAGTGCGCTTGATTATCGAATCCGGCGACAGTAGTGATGCATCACAGCGTTAAATTTGTGAAACAATAACGCATTTTCACACGAATGCGGTATGATATTTCTGCAGGCAAAAAATAAGCCTCTCTTAGTTAACTGACGGGAATTCGCGTCCCTTTCATTTTCGTTTTGCATCTTTCCTAGTGAGAGACGTATGTGCCCCTCCGCTAAGGTAGTGTGTGTTTAAGGGGCGAAGATGCATTTGGTCAGTAACGTCTCAAGACAAAGCGGCCTGAGGAAGTCACTTTTTGTTCTGATACTATTGTTGTTATTCACGGGGTGCGAGAAGCATGAACGAAGTGGTTGAAAAAGAGACGACAAAATGGAAGGCCCTCCTTCGTGGTGGTATGACGCTCCCAACGGGACTCTTTCTGGCATATCTTCTTCTAACTGCCATTCTTTTACTGTTCACCTCGCAGGACTTTCCCTTTGATGACAAAAACATCCTCAGCTTTCTCTGGATTCAAGCCTGCGTCTTTGTCCCCATCTCAATAGCTTTTTTTGCCGCCTTGTGGATAGGGTTAGGCACTGGTTCTTTCCTGCAACGTATTCTCGCAGGCACACCGGTGGCAATCCTGTCCTGGGTCGTCTTTCGAATACTTGGAGAACTAATGCGAGCAAGAGGCGACACCAGTGACAGCAACCTCATCGCGATCGCACTTTACCCTGCCGTTCTCTGGATCCTGTCGGTCGCTTGCTTTCTCTGCTTGCGAGGACTGCCCATGACTCGTTGGCAAATTGTCGGCCCCCGACCAACCGCAGGCACGGATCACAACCAGCCGCAACAGACCAGTGCGGTTACCAATATCTTCATGATTACTTGTACGTGGTTGACACTATTCTATTTGCTGAGACTGTGCCACCAGTGGCACAGTGTCTTTAACCCTTTAGAGCTTTCCAAAACATGGGATCCATTTCAAAGCTGCGCAAACCACGCGATTCGGTTTGTTCCTTTTATTCTCCTTGCCCCTGTTCTTACGTTAACACCCTGGACCGAGCGCATTCTTTACAGGAAACAGTGGTTCCCTGTGATCCTGGGCTTGGTTATTGTCCTGGCTTTTTTTGCGATGCTTGTCGGAGTTCTCAGCATTGCGATCCCCCTCTTACTTCTGGGCCGCTCCGGCTACCGAATCCGGCGCCATCAATCGTCAAACGCATTAGACGCAGGACAACAAGTAACCCCTTTCTCGCGGCAGCGTCCGTATGTTGCGGCGTTGCTGGCTGTCCTGGCTGTAACGCTTGCCGCGGTACCTACCGGGACGCTACGCGACGTTCGCATAAACCTTTACTTGTCCCACTATGACATTTACGACACTGCCATCGAAGTAAGCGAGGATGGCCACATCACGAAACTGCGCTTCGGCTATCACACTACCAACGACATCTTGCAGGATCAGTTAAGCGAGTTAACACATCTGGAAAGCCTGAGTATCATCAGCTGGCGAATCACTGATGATGGACTTAGACACTTGCGGAAAATGCCGCATCTTAAATACCTCGACCTCGCTGTCTGTGAATACGTTACAGGATCAGGTCTTCGCTACTTGCACAAGTCATGTCAACTCAAAACCATGATAGCAAGCTTCTGCCCGTTTACAGATACTGTCATAAAAGAGCTAAAACGTCACGACACACTTGAACGCCTTTGGTTGGATCACACACAAATCACTGATAATGGACTGGCACACCTGGTGCAACTCACGAACCTGCAGTCGCTCAGTCTCTACGGCACTGCGGTCACTGACGAAGGGTTGGTTCATCTCAAGGGACTAACCAACTTAAAGGATCTCAGCCTCTACGATACCCAAGTTACCGACGTAGGCCTGGCAGCACTCAAGGATCTGGAGCTAGTCGACTTTTCTATTCCATCTGCAGCGAAGACGGATCTTGGTCTGAAAAACTATCTTGCCTCGCTGAAACCTCCGTCACAACTATATCTGAGCGAATGGAAGATTACCGATGCTGGATTGATCCATCTCAAGCAGCTGAACAACCTAAAGAGGCTCGATCTCATCGGCACCAAAATCACTGACGCTGGTGTGGCCGACCTGCAGATGGCGTTGCCCAACTGCGAGATCACCCACTAACCGATCAGCAGCAATCCCTTTTTTTTCGGAGTTGCTAAACCTGTGTCACACTATGTTGTGTAGGAGAGCCCGTCGGAGATTGCCTGCGCCAGGATCTTCTGAAGGTCTTGCTCTAGTCAATCATCATGATTTAAATAGCAGCGAGGTTAACCCTGCTTGGTAACTCTTCTCGCTCTCATACTACTAATGCGCAACTGAGCCGCCAGGTGTTTGCGAATGTGCTTGCTGCGGGAAGTCGAACGTCAACACAAGCGGTTCAGTACCTGTGTTCTCGATTTCCACACCGCCACCGGAAAGTGCTGCCTGAGTGACAAATCCAATTTCGGGATAAATCTCGCCTAGAGTCATATCTTGGTGACGTCGAACTTCAAGCTTGCCCACTCGGCCACTTCCTCCATTTGTGTGGAATAGTGTAGGACTTTCCGGACAAAAGTTCGTCTTCCCACCAGGCTGTACGGTGAGTCGTAGGATTGAACACCTTTGCTCGCCAAGGAACTCACCGTAGACGATCCATTTCGCAGTAACGCCATCTCCTTCGAATTCTTCGGCGGGGATTGCCGGACGCGAATGCTTCCGGACGAAGTCCGGATCTTGATTCGCTGCAAAATCAAACTTCTCAACCAAGTAATCCCAATCTTCGTGCCGATCCTTGGGGTAGTCCTCTTCTCGACATGCATAGAACGCATCCGCTGCCCCAATACGTCCGTCAAGCGTCAGGTCTTCGGCCAGGAAATGCTCATCCATGGTCACGTGCAATTCATGGGTGCAAAGGTTTGTCGGTGAGTGTAATACACCGTTGGGCATTACAAATCCATTATCAAGCTGCATCATTACATGAGGCGCTAAATGACGAATCCCGTTATACTCGCCGGTTCCAAAGCGTTTCATGCAGGCGAGGAATTGCTCCTTCGTAACAAATGAATACAAACCCATCGCGGTAGTGTGATAGTGTGAGGCACTTACCCCCGGATTATCGAAAGAATTGATGTCATATACTTCCCATTTGGCCCAATGAAGATGATCTGGGATGGGATTTAAATTGTCGAACTTCTTGGAAACTATGGGCCAGGTTGCCTTGCCGAACAATTCATTTGAGAAGGCCGTTACCTTTTCACCCATAACGGTTTGCGGATTGGCGGTGATCAAGTCCTGAAGTGAAATAACCTGTCCATTCGGTGTGAGGACGTGTGATTCACCTTCGCGAAATGGTGCCTTGTTGGTACGAGTATCGATAACTCCAGTCACAATCGGAACAGTACAGCCCATCCAGAGTTCATCCAGCCCTGTGCCATTCATGTAGTCTGGATAATAAGACTGCGCGTCAAGGCGAAGGCGTTTACCTGGCGTACAAAACGTCCGTCCGGCGTAACGATGGAGTAAATGCAACACTCCATCGTGCTCATTAATGCAGTCATCAAGTATCAAATCCGAGGCTCCCCCGCTACCATCAATCACATCTTGTTGCGGGTACTCGTGCAGTTTGTCGGCGAGAATTAAAGTTGAAGCAGGCATGGGTAATGCACCTCAAAAATATAAAAAACGTGTCGTACCCAAATACTGAGTGGGGTACAAAATGGGGTGTCCGGTTTGTTTAATTAGAACCAGTCGGGTGTCAAACTGAATCATACAACATGACAACAAAGCCTGTAGTGTAAGAAAAAGTAAACTTTTTCCATACCCCCCAATTCCGTCTTAACTACTGGCCCCGAGTCTGATGTGCTTCTAATAATTAATCGCAAACTGAAAAATCTATAGGAAAAAACTATAGATATGCGGGAGTAGAGCGTGAAATGAACCGCATCGGTAAACAATAGTACCCTGTGTCTAAGCAAACCTTCAATCGCCAATTCAATACATGGTTAGGACTCACAGAACTCTTAACGGTCTCACTGTTTTAGCACGTTCTAACCAAAGAAGTTAGAATAGCTGAATAAGAAAAGGTATTTATTTTGGCGATTACACGAGCATCTCAAACCAACCAACGACCTTGCATTTTTGTTATCCCATCAGGTTGCTATGTGCTACACAGACGATAAATCCTTCTGGCACGTTCTAGCAGCCCGCACTGTCTGGCGGAATCATCAATCACACCTTTACAGGTCAGCTTATCTAGCCGGTTTTTTTCTCCTTGCCGTTTCAGTAACGATCATCCTGGCAGTTCCTTCAAGTCAGCCTAAAACCGGGAACCGCTCGGTGTCGATTAACTCTCGCCAGCGCTCAGAGGTTATTAAAGATCTGCCACCTATCATCTCGTTTAAAGAGACTCCGCCGTCGCGATTCTTAGTAGACATGACACATGTGCGGCGAGGGCATCCGTATATGGGTAGACGAGCGAAGCGTCCGCATACGGGCGGGCATGTCTATTTCAACACAATTTCTAAGGACAAATCGCTGTCAGTACAGGACTACCCACCCATTTACGCAATAGCCGATGGAGTCATTACAAGGATCGACTATTCATACGAATTAAGGTCAATGTTTGAGCCCGCGATTGGCAAGGCAGTTGCGAATAGACGCTATGGAATAGGGCTGACATTCGCGAAAGATGGAGCTACGCCTATTACATTCCACTATAGTATTGAACCTTTTGTACGACCCAATAACGATAACTTTTACGACAAATTCATTTTCGTGAAGCTTGGCCAGACGGTTAAAAAAGGCGATGTAATCGCAAGGATGTACTTACCACCTAACACCCAATTGGCCAGCAAAAGTCATATACACTTCAATCTACTAAGAGAGGGTGGAGGAGGCTTTATCTCACCTTCCATCTTCGATCCAACGACAGTACGCTTGTTTCATGCACGCTGGAACTTGTTCCCGAACAACCCGGATGCACCCATACCACCGTGTATGGGTTATTTCCTTGAAGCCGATGAAAACCCCTTTGAACGTCGTGCAATCGATCGGTTATAGATGATGGAATTATTCAATCATCTATCCATCGAGTTCTGTCAAAAGCTTCTCGACAATGCGAATGTCGCCAGAATGCAAAACACAAGTCATATATCTAGTGGGCTAAACTTTTCGCCTTTGGCCAAACAATGAGGGCCTAATTGTCTGTGCGTCGTTATCGACTTTCTGGCCGCGTTTACCATTAAGTCTTTTGTTCGAATGGCGGGAGGAGTTAAGTAAAAAGAACTCCACCGAACCCTACCGGAATCAAATGGGTTGCGACAAACGCAACTTGAAGAACACACGGCTTACGTTACGAGCGGCTTAACGTCTACTACGTATTTTTTCGTACCGCTAAGTTAAAGGACATAAACTGTCTTCTTTGCTACCCTGACTTTGACCGAATATTTGTTGTGGCTCTTTATAAGAGTTAGTGATTGGAAATCTCAGAGCTATAAAGCAATGGATCGAGTTAAAAGCTTTAGGCTCCATCCCGTATAACCACATAACTTTTTTCCTCCGGTTATCCGTGAAAGAAGGTGTCTTGCTAACACCTGACAAATTAGCGTCCGAGCAATAAACAAAATTAAATATTGAAAAAACCGAGAGACATTCTCTTGATGTACGGTCTGTATACATCCAGGAAAGAGCGTAAGAGTGTTGGTTGGTGTTGCTCGCTCTAAACGCCATTGACTTTCGAACATTAGCTGTCATTGCGTATATTCTTTGGTGGAAGAAGAATAGAAGCGAATACAACTATGTATAGGTAAAAGAGTAAGCTCCAATATGTCGAAGCATTCAAAAGAGCAAATCACGATAATTCTTGGTGAAAACGAACCTACTGAATTGCTAGGGATAAATGTCGCTGCCACCGGTTTCTCGACCGGGGAATACGTTAACTCATTAGGTCAAACTAAGGTGGGGCCAAGCACAACCTTAATATTGCTTGATTCTGATGTAAATCTAACGGTTGGTGAAGGGAGTGCAGTAACCTTGGGGGACCATGTGTGGCACGTTAATAAGGTCACGATCAAACCGTCGATAGAAACTATGGTCGGGAATTACTCCTCCAGTCGCGTGGAGATGGTAACTATTTTAGCTGACGCAGTTGCCACAAATCGGTCGGCTGATATCGCTCATTCAACAGCTACTCACATAACCAATCCCGGAGTGAATCCGGCCGGAGGCTTGGTCTACAATCTAGCGATTCTGATAGCGTTGACCCTAATTATCTACATCTATGGAATTGCCTTCGATGATTTCTCTGAGACTGAATTGATTCAGGCAACGCTGTTGTGGTATCTACCATTTGTCTTTGGGATTTACGGACGCACTGCTACTAAGCTTCATTATGCACGTAATCGTGGGCTTTCAATTAAGAAGCAGTTATATCTCTCCAGTCTTATAGTTCGCTATACGGGTATAGTTGGAGTGACCTTCTTCTTCCCGTTTCTCGTTTGTCGTCAAGGGCCGCCAATTAAGATTGCACTGGTGGGTTCTGCTATCTGGCTGGTGTTACTCGAACTATTTTTCTTGGTGCTTTGGCCAAGTTTATAACACGATTCAAACTTAATGTTGGTTCAGTCGTATAATAGCAAAAGTGGGTATGTGCGTGTTGGTCAACTAATTACAGAAGAAGATTATTTGGATAGGGCGCTTTTAATTTGCTCGTCCAATACGCTCTGTCATTGGATTCGAGGAAATCTCTTTGAAGCGATGCCATCATACTTATCGTGAAGGATCTCCAATTCAACTATCAGCAGTGACAAAACCAATTTTAAGAAACCACCACTAACTCCTGAACGGCGAGCCAGGCTGATGCTTCAGACACACGCATGCGGTAGGATATGGCTGGTAAGCCATTTAGGCCAGACAGCGTTAATGGAATAAACATGAAACGATTCATATCACTCATTTCCTCGTTTCTTTTCGTCCTGAACACACATTGCAGCGGGGCTGATTATTACATCGATTCGGTCGACGGATTAGATACCAATGACGGTCTCTCGATACGCCATCCGTGGAAGTCGCATAAGAAAGCGGAGTCAACATCACTGGCGGCGGGAGATGTAGTCCACTTCAAGAAGGGATCTGCCTTCTCCGGCAGTATTCGGATCAGTGAATCTGGCACAGTTGCCAAGCCGATACGGCTGACTTCCTACGGGACGGGCGAACTGCCCAGGTTTACCAATCCCAGTACCCGCGATGCCAGCGGCAACGCGATTATCCTCGGCGGCGACTACATCATTGTAGAAAACCTGCATTTTCACGACACTCCGGGGGAGTACGTATCGGGGTTGATCATCATGACCAGACTGGCCGCGCTCCGCATCGAACGCGGTGCGGATCATTGCATTATCCGAAAAAATGAATTTATCAAAACCGGCCAGGGTATCATGTCAGCTGGCGAGCATACCTTGATAACCCAGAATTATCTGGATGGCCCGAGTTATGCACTATGGCGAACGTCAAAAAGCAGCTGGGGACCGATGGGGATACACTTAAACATCGGCAATCAGGAAGTGTCATACAACACCATTAAGAACTTCGGGACTAAAGACAGCCCGTGGGGCTCGGATGGCGGCGCTATCGAAATAGATTGCGGCAGATATCATAAGAAAAATATCTATATTCACCATAACTATTCCGAAGGAAATGCTGGATTCATTGAATCCAGCTGGGACTATGATTGGCCGCCTTATCAACAGGAAATCTACGACTGGAGAGTCTCCTTTAATGTGTGCTACGATGGACAATCATGGCTGTTCATGTTGGCACCGTGCACTGGCATCTATTTCGATAACAATACGATAGCCCGATACAATGGATTCGGGAGGTCCCAAAATGCCGGCGCTCGAATTGATGTCCGGGGAGGGAGTCCTGTCGGTAAGCCTTCGGGAGCCCATTTCAGGAACAATCTGTTTATCTATTCGTCCTCTCCTTATACCGGCAATCGATCTGGCGGCGCCCTGAAAACAGCCAACTGGTACTTAAAGTATAAATACCCCGGCATTAAATATCAGGGTGACAGCAACCAGGCCGGCAGCGGCGATCCGCGTCTTGTCGACCTTGAGAATCAAGATTATCACCTAAAAGCAGATAGCCCATTACGTGGTAAAGCGATCAACCTCAGCGAGTTCTATAAATACGACTTCGACGGTCGGCCATTGCCTAAGACCGGCAACTGGGACATTGGTGCGATTCAATACAACGCTACCAAGACGACCAAAACATTGCAGCCGAAAAAGTAGAGCTGGCTTTACTGAGCCATCCACTTAAGAGCAGCGAGTCTTCTTTTACTTGAGATGACAGTATTTTCAGGCGGTGATTCTGTCACTTTGACTCTCTGGTCTAACCTTAAAAATGTACACATTGATTAGTGGTACTTCACGCAGTGACTTTGGACACAAAGCGTTGGGGGGTAATTTGAGATCACCACTTTAGCCGTCACCAGCTTACCAGACACATCCTACCGCATACGTGTGTCTGAGAGCAAAAGATAGAACAAAGAGGGGTTACTGTTTTCTGGCACCGTATGCTACAGAACCGATGATTTGTTGATATACCTCTAAAATAGTTAGGCACTAGCGGCATTCACAACATGCTGATCAGACTGCTAACAAATTTCTTATTACTCCTCTGAGCCGGATAAAGAAGATACCGTAGTACTTTTTGGGGAGGGATTTTTCTTTGTATTGAGTGTGTAGCAAATCAACTTATCTAAAGAACGGATGTACAACTGCCCATTGTTAATGGCTAGGTGAGCCCAGGTTTCGGTATTACTCACGTTCTTTTTTGAAAGAATCTCAAGTGACTCGGGCGTTCCGTTGATAAGGTAAAGAATACCTTTTTGATCTAAACCTAAAATACGTTTCCCGTCGGTAATCAAGCTCCAGTATTTTCCGAAGGGCTGACTGGTCCATGCTGTTTCACCATTTCTGAGGTTAATACATATCAATCGCTGATTTCTGAGATGCATGTAAACATGATTCTCGAGCACCACTGGTGACGACATATAAGCTTGAATGGTATTGTTCCAGCTAGATTCCTGCTTAATCTTTTCTCCCGCCAAGTCATACAGGAATGATCCTCCCCCATAGGAACTCGTAAAGAAACTATCACCATATCGAACTGGAGTTAGGATGTTCATGCCTCTGAATGCAGGTATTTTAACGCCCCAAAGTTTTTCACCGTTTGCCCATCCCAAGCCTACTAACTCTTCTCGGGTTTGAGCCACCAATTGCGGTTTCCCATTAATCATCTCAATGGTTGGAGAGGAGAAGGCACTTCCATTCATTCCGCCTTGATCCTTCGATGCCTGCCAAAGGATTTTCCCATTTTCAGCATCCAGCTGAATAACCCCACTACCGGCCTGAACAACCACTTTTCCATCGCTGTAGATTGGCGATGATGCAAATCCAAACGATGGGAGAGGAGTTTTAAGTTCCTTCACAAAATCCATTTGCCAAAGTATTTTTCCGTCTTTCACATCGAGACACGTTAAAACGTCTCGCATTCCGGCAACAAAAATCTTTCCGTCAGCCACTAATGGGGTCGAACGAATCCAACTACCGTTTGCGGCGGCAAAGAAGGGGACAGCCATAGCTCCGTTCCACTTAGTTGTCCAAATTAGTTTCCCGGTTTCTTCGCTATAGCAGTAAACAGCTTCATATTTCTTATCTACTGTTGCGGTCGTGAAAACGAACCCATTTTGAGTCACTGGCCCGGAATAACTGGGACCTAGAGTAACTTCCCAGGACTTGTTGATGTCTTCCAGATTTTCAGGAAGCTCGATATCAATTGTCCCATCACGCTTTGGACCTCTCCACTGATTCCAGTCGCTATCCTGCGCATGGACAGAGAAATTAATAAAAAGAAGCAATATAAGCGAAGCTGTTGCTAGATATTTCATGAAGGTTCCCCAATAAAAAAAATTCTCATACTATTTGTAGACAGAACTTACGCTTCGCCCAGTATTTTTTTGTTTTTTGGGGGTTTATTTTTCGCGTTTTTCTAATAAAACATCCAACAAAGAGGTTTGTATGAAAATCGCAATCATTGGATCGGGTATATCAGGTCTAACTGCTGTACATTATTTAAGTAAATCTGTGGAGCAGGTTGACCTGTATGAAGCCAAAAGTTACTTGGGTGGTCATACCAATACGGTTGAGATTCCGGATGTCATCGGTCCGATTTCAGTTGATACTGGATTTATCGTTTTTAACAACAGAACATACCCTAACTTTATACGTTTGCTGACTGAATTGGGGGTAAGTTACCAAACCTCTGAAATGTCTTTCGGAATTAAGCACGAGCCTTCAGGCCTTGAATTCCGTGGCGCTAATCCTGATGGGTTGTTTGCACAGCGAAAAAGAATTTTCTCACTCCGCCACATACGGTTTCTTTATGAAATTTTTCGCTTCAATAAAGTAGCCGGTCGTCTGCGGGAGAATTTATCTCATGAGATGACCGTTGAAGAATTCTTTAGACAACATTCATTCCGGCAGGATTTGTTAACATGGTTTTTTCTGCCGATGGGAGCGGCTATTTGGTCCACTTCGTGCCAAAGCTTTATGACCTTTCCGATCCGGTTCGTTTTGGATTTTTATTTTCATCATGGATTGCTCAGCATTAATGACAGACCCCAATGGTTTACTGTTTGCAATGGATCTAGGAGTTACGTACAGGCACTAGTGGCAAGTTCAGCGGCTAATTTCTATTTAGATAGTCCGGTTTCTGCAATAAGACGCTGTCCGGATGGAAACGTTAGTATCAAGATTGCTGGAAATCAGGAGGTACAGTACGACCACGTCATTATTGCTACCCATAGTGATCAGGCTCTTAAAATACTTGAAAATCCAACCATCTTAGAACGCGAGATTCTTGGATCTTTTCGATATGAACGGAATTTAGCCATTTTGCACACCGACACCTCAATTCTCCCCAGGACAAAGCGGGCCTGGGCCTCTTGGAACTATTTGCTTGAGGATGGTCAAGAACCCAAAGCCTCAGTTACTTATTGGATGAATAAACTGCAGTCGATTGACGCAAAGCAGCAATACCTTGTTACTCTAAATGCAGAACACAAAATAAATCCGGAAAAAATTATTCGCAAAATTCAATACGCACATCCGCAATTTGACCATCGAAAATTTTCAGCTTCCCAGAGACACGATGAACTTATTAATTTTGATGGTATATCGTATTGTGGTGCTTATTGGGGAGCCGGTTTTCATGAAGATGGTGTCAGGAGCAGTTTGCGAGTTATAAATCGTTTATTAGGTAAGGCGACGACCACTATTTTGGAAAACAGACATGTTTAACAGCTGTTTTTATGAAGGAATCGTATACCATTCACGCAAAAGTCCCAGACGACATAGATTTCGTTTGGGGGTATATATGGCGTTTATTGATCTTGATGAAGTGGAAGATCTATTTTGTAAATGCCGCCTGATGGCCACGAACTGGCCCTGGTTCAACAGATTTCGTCGGCGCGACTATTTTGGAACGGAGCATTCTTTAAAGCAGGCGTTACTGGATTTCATAAATAACGAAACCGGTGATCAAACAACCACTCAGGTCAGGCTCTTAACTCAGGTAAGAACCTTTGGTTTTTTTATGAACCCTGTTGCCTTCTATTATTGCTTTGATAGAGATAATCAACTCAAGTATGTTGTTGCAGAAGTTAATAATACTCCTTGGGGAGAAAAACATTTATATCTTCTTGATAATTCCCATTGGGAACGTGTTCCTGAAAAGCGCGGCACCACAGAGAAAAAAATGCATGTTTCCCCTTTCATGTCGATGGATTATCGGTATTTTTGGTCGATTACTAAACCATCTGAGACACTACGGTTATCGATTCGGTTGATGCCTAAAAATGAAAAATCGCCATTTGTTGCCGGTATTCGCTTAAAACGCAGAGAATTTACTACCATTAACCTTTTACGATTAAATCTTAGGTATCCATTTATAACGATAGGAATTATGTTGGGCATTTATTTTCATGCTTTTCGCTTGTGGTGCAAAAAAGTTCCTTTTCATCCTCACCCTAACAAGTTGACCTGATTAAAAAGTTGATGAGAGTTAAACCATGGCGATGTTAGAGGCCCCTTTGCCAAAAAAGATACTTCGTATTCCGGGAATTGTTTCCGCAGCAAGGAAATTACTTAGGAAAACCTTTTCCAAGCAAGAAGATCTGGGTATTACATTTAATGATTGTGATGGAACACACTTCATGGGGACTACGCAGTCGACTCAGCAGTTTACCATCGATATTAAATCCAAGCTTTTCTATCAACGTTTACTTAGTCGCGGTGATTTAGGAGTAGCAGAGTCTTACATAGCAGGTGAGTGGAGTTGCTCGGATTTGAGTGGCCTATTCAAGGCTTTACTTGGGCAGACACAAAGTTTGAAGAATTTGCTTCGAAGGTATTCCTGGTTAGGTAATTTACGTTCCCGTTTTCTACATTCCCGACGGCATAATTCTTTAGCAAACAGCCGAAGTAATATCAGCAAACACTATGATCTTGGAAATGATTTTTACAAATTATTTTTGGATGAAACCTTGTGTTACAGTTCGGGACTTTTCAATCGGCAAGACATGACGATGCAACAAGCTTCTCTTGAAAAGATGAGAGTAGCTTGTCAGTCATTAAAACTTACAGCAGACGATCACCTATTGGAAATTGGTACGGGATGGGGAGCATTGGCAATCTATGCAGCGGAGAATTATGGTTGTCGAGTGACTACAACAACTATCTCAAAGGAGCAGTTTGATTATGCCAAGCAAAGGGTTCGAGAGAACGGGCTTGAACATTTAGTGGAGGTTTTGGATCGGGATTACCGTGAACTGCCAGGCAGATATGACAAAATTGTTTCGATCGAAATGATTGAAGCAGTAGGCGATGAATATATGAATGTTTTCTTCAGGAAATGTCGGTCGCTTCTGAAGCCCGACGGAATAATGCTTTTACAGTCGATTCTGATGAATGATCGCGACTATGAGGATTACCTGGAATCTGTAGATTTTATTAGGTTCTATGTATTCCCCGGAGGTTGTTTACCTTCGATGAAAAGAATCGATGCAATTAATAATGAAGAGAAACTGTTCAATCGCGTTAACTCACTTGATATGACCGCCAGTTATGTACAAACACTGAGGTTTTGGATTGAGAGTTTCAGAGCTAAAGCCAATGAGTATGAGGATTTGGGTTACGACGAAAGTTTTAGGCGATTGTGGGAATATTACCTGGAGTATTGTAATGCTGGTTTTAGTAGTAAGCATATTACCGTTTCTCAGCTATTATTCGAAAGACTGTAGATGGATTTGCTAATCGTCACTACCGCTTCTTTCCTATTAGTGATATTAGCTTTTATTGTATTGGTGAAAACTTCTCATACCAGCATTATTGATTTCGTCTGGTGTCTGGGAGTTACTGCGGCCGGTATTTTTTACGCGATTTACCCGGAAGGTGAAATTACAAGCCTTGGTTGGCACATTATTGCCCTTCATCTAGTATGGTTCTCCCGGCTGGGAGGCATGATCTTATATCGTACGTTTAAGCTTGGCGAGGAAGATGGAAGATATCGTCGTCTAAGAGAAAGCTGGGGAGAACAGTACCGCCAAAGGCTGTTTAGGTTTTACTTATTTCAGGGATTTGGAATCATTCTGTTTTCTTTGCCCGCATGGTCGGCATTGCAATTTCAGACACAGCTATCAGCCTTCGGCATTTTTGGGGAGGCACTGTGTTTAGCTGGTACGATTGGTGCTTTTGTTTCCGACTGGACATTGACTTTATTTCGAAATGACCAAGAAAATGCGGGTTTGGTTTGTAAAACCGGTCTGTGGCGTTACTCTAGACACCCTAATTTCTTCTTTGAGTGGCTCTATTGGGTAGGCCTCGCATTTCTCGGTTTTAATGGTTTGCATTCAATTTGGGTCTTTGCTTTTCCGGTGATGGTATTAATTTTTCTGCTCTTCATTACTGGCGTACCCACAGTCGAAGCTCAGGCATTGCGATCGCGTGAGCAGGCTTATCGTAAGTACCAGCAAACGACTTCTGTATTTATCCCTTGGTTTCCCAAAACCCTCCCTGAACATCCTGCGGAGTAGAAAGATGGTTTTTAACCAATTCAAGTTGAGCCTCGCTGAACGTGGCTATATTCCGGATAAGATTTTACGCTGGGGGATGCGTCGGCTTTGTCGGCAGCGACTAGTGCAGGAAAGGCAAAAAAGCCGACAAGGTTTAAGCAGAGATGAAACTGAGGCAATTGCCGTAGAAACAAAGGCTGCAAATCAGCAGCATTACGAGGTTCCGACTGAATTTTATGAAATGGTTCTCGGGAAAAATAGGAAGTATAGTTGTTGTTGGTGGGATGCTGAAACAGAGGAGTTGGATACTGCAGAAGATTTGGCACTGGCCAGAACTGTAAATAACGCTGGAGTTCAGTCTGGGATGGAGATCCTTGATCTTGGATGTGGGTGGGGATCTCTGACTGTTTGGCTTGCAGAAAAGTTTCCTCACGTTGTTATTACAGCGATATCTAATTCAACTTCTCAGAGAGAATATATAGAATTCCGGCTGCGAGAGAAGGGCCTTAATGATCGAGTTCAGGTGATTACCGAGGATATTAATACCTTCAATCCTGGAAGAAAATTTGATCGAATCATCTCGATAGAAATGTTGGAGCATGTGCGAAATCATTCGAGGCTTTTTGTAAACCTTGCTGAATGGCTTGCTCCTCAAGGACAAATTCTGACTCATGTGTTTGCTCATCACGATTTAAGCTATGACTTTGAGACAGAAGGCGATACTGACTGGATGGGACGTTATTTCTTTACAGGAGGGATGATGCCAAATTATTCAACGCTGCCAAATGCTGCCGAAGGTTTTGAGGTTTTAAAACAGGATTTATGGTGTGGTACTCACTACGAGAAAACGTCGCTTGCTTGGTTGAAAAATATGGATGCAAACAAAGAGAGAATTATGAAAATCTTCCAACAGTGTTATCAGAAAGATGCCAAAATCTGGTGGAACCGTTGGCGAATGTTTTTCCTTGCTGTTGCGGAACTTTTTGGTTTTGCGGCCGGCCGGGAGTGGGGCGTTATCCAACAGAGTTTCGGAAAATAAATTGTTGACTAATACAGTGTGATCAGTTTGGCACACTTATTTCATAATTCGCAGGAAGTTTGCTAAATCAGTCATGCTATCACAACAGGTCGTGTAGGAAATGCTCGATTTAATATTAGCCTCTAATGCCCGTCCTCCTAGAACAAGATGAATATTCTTAGAAGACAAAGCATTCCATAGCTGATTTACTTCAGACGTGAAGTAATGTTTCTCGGGAATATAGGAAACGCTTAGCCAGACCCACTTAGGCGAGTATTTGTCTACGGCCTGTAGTATTGTAGATACGGGCAGGTTTCCGCCTAAGGATTTAGTTCTGAATCCTTGCTGTCTGCCAACAAGCGATACCATTTGTGTTGGAATTTCATAGAAATCACCGGTAAGAGTGCTTCCGATAGCCAGAGGTGAAGAAGGAGCAGCGAAAGGCAGGATATCCTCAAGGCCATGTAAAAGTTTACTGCATATTAAGCATGCCGTACGCTCCTGATAAATTTCGATTTGACCACACCCCCATCTCTGACCTATGTCAGCAAATGCCGGAGTAAGCACACTATCGAAAATAGTTTCAAGTGGAATGTCTTGCAGATATAAATCGAGTAGGATCCTCCTGCAATCCGCCTCTTCGCCGGCAATCAGTGCCGTCGTTAAAAGCTGGCACGCCGTTGAAACTTCGATGGGATGGTTGCCGGTATTGAGTGGCATCCCGATTGATTGAGGATTAACCAGACCATGATTCGACCGCCTTATAAAATCCAGTGCCTCTGTAACTTTGATCTTCCGATGTCCACCTGGCGTATAGGTCGCCTGCAGACGTTCGTCATCACACCAACGTTTTACGGATGATTCACTTACGCCAATTGCCTTGGCTAACTGTTTTGGGGAGACTAACGTCTTCAAGATCCTCGATTCCTGTAAGTAAGTGAGCAGGCACTACTAGTATTACAAAACAGACACCAATGAACGTAATTATATTTAAAAACGTCCATATAATATAAAAAAACTGATTTAGTGAACGTTTTGAACGTTATTATATTGACGATAAGTGATATTAAGGAATAATTAACGTATAGTAAGAACGTTTTGGACGTTTTTATATTTATGTTTTAGCTATTTGGAACATGTCATGTCGACAGTAATTAATTTTCAGGAGGTTTCCCCTTCCGGTTGCAAGGTTTCTGCTTCTTCATTAGCAGGACAGAATGATTTTCTCGCTAAGTCCAAGGACGCAAGCCTGTCAGAACATTGTTCTCAAATTCCGGAACTGGCGGAGGTGCTCAATTTTTTCGTGACACCCGAAATTGGTCTAGCTTATTTTTCTCCGGATGCTATTAGTGCTGCTCCTGTTCATATAAAAAGACTTTGCGAATATAAATTGCTTTCTGCGGAGATGGAAAAGACATTTTTTCAACAACTTGCTTACTGTCTCCATTACGGTAAACAACTTGTTAACGAAACGAGTTCACCACATGATCTGGAAAATTTGAGTGCGCAATATAAGACTCTCATCGAGGTCCTCACACGCTCTAATACACGAATGATTCTTTCGATTCTAAGACCGTTTGTTCGTCAGGGTTGGGATTTTGATGAGCTCCTAAGCTTGGGAACGGAGTCTTTGTTAGAGAGTATCCATAAGTTCGACGTGTTTTTGGGTTATCGGTTTTCTACGTATTTCCATACGGTTTTCAGACGTAGGATATATCGTTTTATGGATACGGAAAATAATCGTAACCAGCGTTATGTTAAATACGAACATTTCGATTCTCATGTCCAACAGGACAGTTCTTCAAGGGTTGTCGATCCTAATTCGGTCTGCAATGCTTTGGATAAGCTTCTTGCCTTACTCGACAACCGGGAATGTTTTATTATCGAAAGGCGTTTCGGTATCAATTGCCAGACCAAGCTTTCACTGAAGCAACTTGCTGATCAAATGGAAATTTCTAAAGAACGAGTCCGTCAAATTGAACAGCGGGCCTTAAAGAAGCTTAGTAAGCATGCAACAGCACTAAACCTTCAAGACGATATGCTACTGGCAATGGTGTAAAAGAGTGGAAAGACATTTTACCTATGCATCTCGCTTCGATTGTGAGCGTTCTGATCTCTTCGATTGGCATGAAAAAAGGGGGGCCTTTGAGCGTCTGGTTCCTCCCTGGAGATCTGTTAGCATCATCGATTCAGATTTTTGTATCTCTGATGGTGCCAAGACCACTTTTTCGGTTGGTGTTGGTTTATTTAAAGTGAAGTGGGAGGCCAGTCATAAGGGATATGAATATCCCTGTCAGTTTGTAGATGTTCAGAACTCCGGTCCATTCAAATTTTGGGAACATCGCCATTTGTTTTTTCAGCAATCTCAGTCTGGTGGTAGTATTCTGACCGATGAGATTAGTTATAGACTTCCGGTGGGACGTCTAGGTGACTGGCTATTATCAGAAAAAATTGGAAAAGATATCGAACAAATGTTTAAATTTCGTCACAGAAGAACAAAGAATGATTTATCCCGAATTGCAGAATTTTCAGGGCAAAAACTAAGGATCGCGATTTCCGGCTGTTCTGGCCTTATCGGTAGTGAGTTGAGAGCATTTTTGCTTGGTGCAGGGCACGAGGTGATTAGGATATCCCGTACACCAACTGATGTGCCGTCTGAGGCTTATTGGGATGTAGCTAAAGGAGAATTAGATACAACACAGCTTGAAGAATTGGATGCATTTATTCATCTGGCTGGTGAGAATATAGCGCATAAACGATGGACTAAAAGACAGAAGGCACTGCTTTATAGCAGTAGAGTCGATGGTACTCGAAATATAACAGAAGCCCTTGCAAAATGTTCCACGCCTCCCAAGGTATTCATTTGTGCCTCAGCAACTGGTATTTACGGAGATACTGGCGAGCAATGGGTTCAGGAAGAAGATAATGATACGGCGGACTCATTTCTGGCCTCGGTTTGCAGAGACTGGGAGGCCGCATGTTCCCCGTTAATTCCTTATTCCAGGATTGTCAATTGCCGATTTGGGATTGTTATTTCCCCGAAGGGCGGTGCGCTCAAGAATATGCTTTTGCCATTCAGCTTGGGTCTCGGTGGTAAAGTCGGGAATGGCAAGCAGTTTTGGAGTTGGATTTCTCTTGATGACGTTGTTTATTCAATTGCACAAATCATTCGAGACGAGCGTTTTGTCGGCCCGGTTAACATCGTTGCGCCTCAGGTATTAACAAATTTAGAATTCACTAAGATTCTCGGTCAAGTTATGCGGCGTCCCACAGTATTTCCAGTACCTTCCTTGATGGCTCGGACCGTATTTGGAGAAATGGCTGATGCCCTTCTGCTATGTAGTTGCCGCGTTAAATCTCACAAGCTTCAGGAGAATGGATTTGACTTTGTGTATCCAGAATTGGGAGCTGTCTTAAAAGATTATTTGGGGAAAACCGAGCTACTGAGTAGTTCAGGAGAATCTACATGAGCTGGTGGGAAATCATGCATCTGATTAGCACTGCCTTCATGGTTGGCGTAATTTGGTATGTTCAACTGGTCCACTATCCAATGTTTGACGAGTATGATACGTCGCGTTTCACTAAGATTCATAATCGTCATCAGGTCTTAACTACATTTGTCGTAGGGCCGATGATGCTGCTGGAGGTTATATCCGGCTGTATTATTTTTGATTCCGAACTATTTCTAACACAACCACTATGGCTGGTATCGGCATTACTACTGCTTGCTGTCTGGCTTTCAACAGCCTTTTTACAAATGCCGTGTCACTTCAAGCTCGAAAAAGAGTTTTCCGCGTTAGGACTTAGATTTCTCGTTGGTTCCAATTGGGTGCGAACAATTGCCTGGACCGCTCGGCTCGTATGTTTGGTTTTCATATTTAAGGCTGTTACCGAATGATAGCATTGTCGGAAAAGCCGCGTCTTATAGTGTCGGCATGTCTTTTGGGGAATCTTGTAAGATACAACGGACAGCATAGTCGTGATCGTTTCGTTAAAAGTTTGGAAGATTTTTTTGAACTTGAAACAACTTGTCCGGAAGTTGAGGCCGGTATGGGAATTCCCAGAGAGCCGATTCGGATTGTACAAAATGGTACAGCCAGACTTCTCGGAGTTCAAACCTCTAAAGATTACACTGACGTGCTTGAAGAGTTTTCTTCTCGTAAAATTCAGGTATTTCGTCATCAGCCTATCAACGGCTTTATTATGAAACAGAAATCCCCTTCCTGCGGCCTGTTTTCTGTCAAGAATTATTTACCCAACGGTCATCCTCAGGGAAGGCGGGCAGGTCTTTTTGGTGAGCATTTGATTGAGAATTTTCCGGAGATACCGATCGAAGAGGAAGGTAGACTTAATGATCCGGTACTTCGCGAATCATTCCTTAAAAGGGTTTATGCACATTACAGATTGAGAAAATTCTTCGCGACTGAACCACGAGTTGGTGAAATTGTCCAGTTTCATTCTAAGGAGAAGTTATTGTTGTTGGCTCATTGTCAGGAATCCTATCGCCATTTGGGAAAGATGGTAAGTAATCCTAAATCCTATGAAGCCCAAGAATTCGAAGAAGAATATGTGCATTGCTTTATGAAAGCACTGGGTAAGAAATACTGCCATAAAAGCCACTTTAATGTCATCCAGCACTGTTTCGGATATGTAAAATCTGATGTAACGTCGGATACCAAGATCCATTTTTTGGAAGTGCTTAATCAATATTACCAGCAGATGATTCCTTTGAGCACAATTTTGGGCGTTTTAGAATCACTGATTTCCCAACATCAGGTGGAATATCTCAAACAACAAACGTTCTTTTCACCCTATCCACGAGAGTTGAAACTTCGCAATTTCACTTTGGACTAAGCATTATGATTAATCATTCATATAACGATCACATTCTATGTGACTGCCTGGTTATTGGAGGCGGCCCGGCTGGTTCAGTTTCGGCCTCGATTGTCGCCAGTGCTGGCCATGATGTTGTTCAGATAGAACGTGATGTTCATCCCCGTCCTCACGTTGGTGAGTCACTCATGCCTGCGACAAATGATGTTTTAGAGCGTCTGGGAATTCAGAAAAGAGTCGAGCAGCTTAGATTTCCCCGTAAGGTTGGGGTTCAGTTTGTCAATGCTTCAGGGAAGGCTTCGATGCCTTTCTATTTTCGTGAACATGATGATCGTCCAGATTCAGAAACCTGGCATGTCGATCGTGCAAAATTAGATCACTGTTTATTTGACCTCGCTGCTGAGCATGGCACAAGAACTATGCAGTCAGTTCGTTTTCTGAGATTAGATCGCGAAGAGCCTGGGAATCATGAAGTTGTGGTGGATGACAACGGTAAGATTCGCAGGATTAATGCAAAGGTTCTAATTGATGCGTCAGGACAACAGTCCGTTTTGGCTAAGCATTTTCGAATAAAAAATACCGAGCCGAATCGTAAAAATGTTGGTATCTGGACTTATTACCGTGCGGAGAAAGAAGTTTTTGCAGACAAAACGATTACAATCATTGCAAAAACCAAAGAGGCCAACGGCTGGTATTGGTTAATTCCGGTTGATAGTAAAACTTTGAGTGTGGGATTAGTTGGTGATGTAAAAACTATTCAGTCATCGGCATCCACTAACGAGAAACGATTTTTACTATATGTTTCCAAAAACGAATTTGTTGATAACTATATAAAATCCCGGGAACTGACTCAGTTTGGCGAATTTATTGCCGCCAAGGATTTCAGTTATAGCGCGAGTCAACCGTCCGGAGATGGATGGGTTTTGACAGGTGATGCGTTGGGATTTATTGATCCGGTTTATTCCACGGGCGTATTACTTGCTTTGAAGACTGGTGAGCTGGCAGGAGATGCAGTTGTTGCAGGTTTGGAAAAAGGCGATTTATCAAAGCAACAGCTGGGCAACTGGTATCCAAAGTATTCAGAGAAAGTCGATCTTTTAAGAAATTTAGTGGATCTCTTTTACGATCGTGAATTCAGTTTTGGAAAATTTATTTCAGATAATCCGGATTGTTCTTACCAACTCGCAGACTTATTAATGGGGCGTGTTTTTGGCAAACCAAGCACAGACTTTTTCGAAAAAGTTCTGGCCTGGAAAAAACATTAACCCATTCAGATTATTCTAAGTGATCTTCACAATGACCGGTCCTGTCTTTCCAATTGACCGTTTGCGTTTGCTCAATAAGAAACCACTTAATTCGGACGCTTCCTATGTTCTGTACTGGATGGTTGCGAACAGGCGTTTGGCATATAACTATTCACTTGATAGAGCAGTTGAATATGCTATGTGTCTCAACAAGCCACTTCTGGTGGTTGAACCTTTAGCTAAGAGTTATCGTTGGTCGAGTCCTCGATTACATCACTTTATTATGGAGGGTATGGAGCAAAATCTTTCCGCTTCCAGAACGATGCCCCTCACCTACTACCCGTTTGTTGAGTCAGATCAGTATCCCCAAAGTGATATGTTGAGAAGGTTCTCAGCTGATGCCTGCATTGTCATAACAGATGATTTTCCTTGTTTCTTTATTCCTAATCTTTTAAAGATCTTAGGTCGAACGGTTCCTTGTCAGGCAGAGGCCATTGATTCTAATGGTGTTTTACCGATGCGGGCAGAATCTAGATTGTTTACGACTGCGTATTCTTTCCGGCGTCATTGCCAGAAAGTTCTACCTATGTGGCTCCAGCAATCTCCTTCCCCGAATCCAACCCAAGACACTAAGCTGCCTCATCTTAAAGCTCTCGATGAAAACTTAACCTCGAAATGGCCCTCTGCGGAGCTACTTTTAGTTGGGGCAAAAGGCAGCTGGATGCAATCGGTTTCAACAAATCTTCAAACGCCTGTCACAAAAATAACAGGTGGCAGGCAGGCGGCACTTGAACGTTGGCGACTTTTCAAGAATACAGGTCTTAGTGGATATGATGTATTACGAAACCACGTTGATCAGAAGGCAACAAGTTGTTTGTCACCTTATCTTCATTTTGGTCATATATCCACACATGAAATCGTCAAAGAGATCTTTGACCACCACGAGCAAACTCCCGATTATTTGAACTTATCCAAAGTTGATGGACGTCGGGAGGGATGGTGGAAGATGTCAGCTGCTGTAGAAGCATTTCTGGATCAATTAATCATCTGGCGTGAAATCGGTTTTAATCGCTGTGCAAATGATCCGAATTTCAAAAGCTTTAATACGCTTCCCCAATGGAGCTTGACTACGTTAAACAAGCATCGCAATGATTTTCGCCCGTATCTGTATTCGATCGAGGATTTTGAAGATGCCCTGACCCACGATTCTCTATGGAACGCCGCACAAAATCAACTGAAAACGGAAGGCGTCATTCATAATTATTTAAGGATGCTATGGGGTAAGAAAATACTCCATTGGTCGGAATCCCCGGAACAAGCGTTAGACATCATGATCGAATTAAACAATAAGTACGCACTAGATGGTCGAAACCCCAATTCGTATTCTGGTATTTTTTGGTGTTTAGGTCGTTTCGACAGAGCCTGGGGACCGGAAAGACCGGTTTTTGGAAAAGTACGCTATATGACTAGTGAGAATACCGCACGCAAGTACAACGTGAGATCTTACATTGCCAATTACACCAATAAAGAGCAGGGTAATACAAATGCATGATGTCATAGTGATTGGCGCTGGAATAAGTGGGCTACGTTGTGCTTTAGATCTTGAAGCCGCTGGCGTCGACTATTTGATTGTTGAAAAGAACTCATTTGTCGGTGGCAGATGCAGTAGTCTTAGATGCGATGGGTTTATTCTTGATCGCGGATTTCAGGTGTTGCTTGATTCATATGACGAGGTTTTCTCGGTGGTGACAGAGAAGGATCTAGGCTACCAACGTTTTCTTTCCGGCGCTTTAATAGACACTGATCGGGGACTTCGAGATCTATTCGACCCATTAAAGAGTCCGCATAAATTAAGAACAGCATTCGGCGTTTTATTGTCAGATATTGCTTCGTTTCGGGATAAGTGGAGGTTATGGAATCTAACCAAAGTAAAGTCTTTGCCGAAATTTGTTGACGAGCAATCTTCCACTGATAATTACTTCCGGGACACTTTTACAGAACGTTTCCAAGAGGAGTTTCTACGCCCTTTTTGGGGATCCGTTTTTCTTGACTATGATCTCGGTATTCCAGTCGGGCATTTCTTTGAGTTGATGAAATTCTTTTCCGTAGGTTTTGGCGGTTTACCGGTTAATGGAATGCAGTCCCTGCCTGATCAGTTATTCAGCCAACTGACAAGAGATCGCGTCCGCTTGGAAACTTCTGTCGTTGCGATTAATGGTTCGCGTGTGGAATTATCCTCTGGAGAAATATTGGAAGCTCGAAAGATAATTTTGGCATTACCACAGGAGGTGGTATGTAGGTTGATGGACTATCCTCAGCCTGTACAATCCCGTTCTTCAGCCTGTGTTTATTTTGCTGCAAACAACTCACCTTTCGAACTGCCGGCATTACGGCTCAATGCAAAAACGGATCATGAAATTGTTAAACTGATTTGCATACCTACCAGTATTCAGCCGAATTACGCCCCTAAAGAGAAGGTCTTAATTACGGTCAATCTGAATCCCCAATTTGATTATGGTAATCCCCAGGTTAGACGTGCTACCCACACCGAACTCGTCGAAATATTCGGACGTCAGGTTGACCAATGGGAAGATATCGAATACATGCGAATTCCGAATGCTTTACCGGATTACCAGCTTCATTCACATTTAGAGGACATGGATTACATAGCTTGCGGAGATTACAGTTCGACTCCGAGCATTAATAATGCTTTCGCAAGTGGCCGAATCGCAGCAACCAAGTGCTTAGAAGATTATTAGGAGATAAAAGACTTGAGTTTATTAAAAAGCCTTATGGATTCGGCAATGACCGTGATTCCCTATACGTTGATTTTGGTTGTTGTTTTGATCTGGACGAGAAAAGCATTCCATCAGACCGATTTTTCGCGGTTCCGCGTCATATTGCTACTTCTTATGACCCCCCACTTATTGGTTTGGCTACCAGGCTATTTGTACCAATGGTTATTGCTGGACCGAAACTATTCTTTCCCAGCATCAGTGGGGTTGAGTTTTGTGATAGAGATTATTTTGATGGTGGCTTTTCTAACGGGCCTCTTAAAACTTGTACGCTTGCTCAAAACAATTAATTACTACGCTGACCGCGCATAGGAGGTCTTTTGGGGGTGTACAAACAACAGTCAACAGGACATACATCATGGCTTGGTCCGAAATTCCCTAGAGCTTTTTTCTCGATGTGCTCGGTTCGTTCACGGATCAGTTCAACCACCATTTTGACGAATTGAGGATGGGTTCCAACCGTTGGCACGCGGACCATTTTGATATCTAATTCTTCACACATTTCCTGCGCCTCTATATCTAAATCAAACATCACTTCCATATGATCAGAGATAAAACCGATTGGAACGATCGCTAGATGACTAGGTTTCTGCTGGGAATTTATTTGTTCGATAAAGTCACACACATCGGGTTCCAACCATGGTTGAGTCGGAGGACCACTACGACTCTGATAAACTAAATGCCAGGGGTTTTCTCCGATCTGTTCCATGACTAGCCGGGCTGTTTCATTGAGTTGCGTTGCATACGAACAATTGTCGGCCATGCCGTTAGGAATGCTGTGAGCAGTAAAAAGAATGATCGCTTCTGAACGTGCGGACTCTTCAAAGGTGGCGAGAGATTCAGATAATAAATCAGCGATTGTATTTACAAATCCTGGATGATTATAAAACATTCGAATTTTATCAGTCTCCGGAATTTCGCCAGCCAGGGTTGATTTCGCTTCCGCGATATTTTCTCGATACTGACGGCATCCGGAGTACGAACTGTAGGCTGAGGTGATAAATACAAGTGCTCTTTTGACTCCGTCATTTTGCATGTCCCGCAAAGTATCAGCAAGCATGGGATGCCAGTTGCGATTCCCCCAGTAAATGGGGAGTTCGATTTCCTGCTGTTGCAATTCAGATTTAACAGCAGCAATCAGTTCTCTGGTCTGCTGATTGATGGGGCTAATGCCATCGAAATGGTAATAGTGCTCGGCAACCTCAAGCATCCGTTCTCTGGGAACAGGTTTGCCGCGGAGGACATTCTCCAGAAATGGCATTACGTCTTCGCGACCTTCCGGTCCTCCAAAAGAGACGAATAGTAAGGCATCGTAACTAGGAATATTTTCTGCACTCATGAAAGCTAATAGAAAGGAAACTTTTAGGTTCGTCTATTTTTGAGTATATGCTTGGCCGGTCAAATGACCAACCTCTCAGACTATCAAAGAGGACAGACCGCCATCAACAGAGATTATTTGACCGGTCATCCAGTCAGCATCTTCCATCATGAGGAATCTGGCTACAGCAGAGATATCCTCAATACACCCCAGGCGTTTCAGAGGATATCTCTTGGAGAGTAAATTTTCTTTCTCTTGATTCGCGATCAACGGTGCTGATAAATCGGTTTTGACCATACCAGGAGCAATGCAGTTTACACGTATGTTAGGGCTGAGTTCTGCCGCTAATGATTTCGTCAGTCCTTCTACTGCAGCTTTACAGGCTGCTGTTGAGGCATGGAATGGAATTCCCATTTTTGCAGCGATGGTACTAAATAAAAGTATATTTTTGCTTCGAAACTCGCTACGTTTCAATCCAGGTAGGCAGGCCTTAATTAACTCTACGGCACCCAACAGATTAAGTTGCAGGTCCTTAGCAAAATCATCTAAATTCAAACGAGTGATTGGTTTTAAGTTGATCGAGCCTGGCAAATATACAACACAGTCTATCTGTTCAGGAATTTTGGTTTCGTTAAAACCACCTACCGAAAAGTCGTGTGGGATATGAGTGATATTTTGAATTTGACTTAAATCGCCTGAGTTTCGCGAGAACACGGTTACATCAGCCCCAGAACTGGCAAGCCACTCTGCGATGTGCTTGCCAATACCTCTGGAACCACCAGCAATAACACAGTTCAACCCGCGCAGCTTATTTTGCTTGGAATCTTGCAAATTATAATCCCTCCGTTTGCCGAACCATCGGTTCGGGAAGATCAGCCAATACGATATCAGAAAGTTTCCGTAAGCTGTGCTTTCGTGACAACTCTAAGAAGTCTATGCTGTCAGCCGGGATGTTAGATTTGCTGCTACCAATTATTTTGCCTTGATGAATTACAACAGCACCAGATAAACGAAATACGTCACCTGCAATTTTCCCAACACCATACCTCTTGAAAAATGCTGTCGTGAATGCTTTCGTTATATTTCTTAGATTGAAGATGTCAGAATAATCCGCCCGCTCGATTGCACAAACACGATACATCTCACAGGATGGGTCACTGAAGATTTCCACTGATCGCAGGTCGTAGCTGTGCAATGTGTTGCGGCCTTCCTGCTCATTACTCATATGAACAATAGCTATTGAAAGTCCAAGGCTTTCAATTGAACTTCTCTGATCAGCAAGAACTTTTAATGCTTCCCGACAAAAGGTGCACCCGAAATGTCGTAGGAAAACGACTAATGTTGGTTGCCTCCATGACATTTCTGTCATGGAGCGACCACTCAGGGACTTTGTATTTGCTACAACCTGATGAAACTCTACCGTGTGATCATGTTCACTAAGATTTGATTTGCGAAAGGCATGAGCTAATAGTCGGAAGAATGGAGGCCACCATACAATGTCATTAAAAAGGATCACAATTCCGAATATCCACGGTAATGTACCGTTTATCAGGGAAATCAAAAATCCAAATGGCCCCAGAATCTTTCCGAGCAGGCCTACCAGAATAATCGGCCAGTGCCGATCCGGATCTCTGGAGGCAATTAAATAGCCGATACCGTAAACCCCGACGATCATCCCGACGCATTGCCAGATCTCAGGATACCGCGGCGAAGTAATCTTACACAATTCGAACAAGAGGTTCGGAAATAGAATAACAGCTATCCCAAAAACCAAGTTGTATATACCTGCTAGTTTTAGCCATAAACTTGATGAGGCGTTATTTTTAAGAATGAATGATTCCATTGTGGATTGATTATGCACTATCTTTTCTTGGGGTTAATCGGAGCTGTTAGGCCCTCAAAATCATCTCTGTCCTCGGCGTTCCATAGATCTTCGCCTGATTCTAAGCGTTTAATTAAGATTTCGATTTTGCGATTACTACCAGGTGGCGCGTTGGTTGGGTTTGGTTGAACTTCAGGAGAGAATTCATCTCCAGTCCCATGCTTTTTGATGTGTTGGAAAATGGTGATATGTTCTTCACGTTTCTGAATCATCGTTCTATTTTTCCTCGAAGAGTTTGAGGTCTCTGCACGCCATTGAAAACGTACAGAGACCCAAACCTCACTTAGGGTATCAATACGGTGTCAATGACATGAATGATCCCGTTGCTGGTTCGAATGTCAGTTTTGATGACCTTCGACTTATTTACATACACGGACTTACCAATTTTGATAGCAACCGTCTTGCCTCCAAGAGTCTTCGCTTCTTTCAGTTTCACCACCTTCGCTGCTGGTACTGCACCGGAGACGACGTGGTACTTTAGAATCGAGACCAGCTTATCTTTGTTTTCAGGCTTGAGCAGATCTTCCAGTGTTCCTTCTGGTAATTTGGCAAATGCTTCGTCTGTGGGTGCGAAGACAGTGAATGGACCTTCAGAGCTCAACGCATCAATGAGCCCTCCAGCTTTAAGTGCCGCTGCTAAAGTGTTAAAACTCCCGGCTTCAACAGCGGTTTCAACAATATTCTTTTTTGGTGCTTTTTCTGTTGCGGTTAATTGAGTAACACTGAGACTGAGCAGAGCCAGACATGTAAGTAATTTTTTCATCTTATTTTTTTCGGTGAAATAAATTAGTAGATTGTTTTAGGTATTGAGGTCCTAAGTACCGAAATGACAACAGGAAAATGTCAGATTTGGGTGAATTTAGATTGTCTTTTTTATTTCACTGATGATGAACTCAGGTTTGAAAGAATGCTGCCCATTCTTCGGGCTTCATAAGGCAAGCTGGACATAGCCATTTGAGCCAACCGGCGACTTTGACGAAATGGATGCTTAGCCGAAGCGGAATGTGCAGGCTGTGGATTGTTTTAGGAACATGTAAATATGATTTCCCTAATAGGCTATGTAACCTCCCGATTACTACTTGGCATAGTAATCGTGATAGCAGCAGCTTTGTTTTATATTGTGCGGCGTATTAAAAGAGATGAAGATACTCGCGAGAAGATTTGGCTTTGGAAGCGTACAGGGTTAATGTTATTTTTGCTTTTGGTGGTTGTAGCGGTTTAATTTCATTACCGGATCTTGTCCACTTCTCTGAGGGAGTAGACGTAGAAATCTATC
>CETM01036395.1_pt1 | contig 29517 bp, 22 predicted proteins | sample 361451 | NCBI WGS metagenome assembly CETM01 (sample SAMEA2622690, study PRJEB7988) | marine metagenome | isolation source: saline water (ENVO:00002010), including
TCCCAAATAATAGTAAATTGCCTCCAGCAATTCAGGTTGCTGTTTGTCGAGCATGATGTAAACCTGAGCGGCTTCGTTGAAATGGGTGACGGCTGCTGCAGCGTCATTCGTTTTACGATGAACATGAGCGAGTAGGTAATGCCGAGACAAACTTTGTTGCGGGTCAAGCAAAATGGCATTGTTGTAACAAACAGCCGCCTGATCGAGCATGTCGTAGGCATGCAGGAGTCGTCCGGCGTGTTCATATTGATTTGCAAGTTCACTTAAAGTCGGCAGGCTCTGTTCGCCCGACTGGATTTGCATCAGCGAGGTGCAGGCGAATTTCAGTTTCCCCTGTGCTTCGGAATCCAGTTTGCTGAGTTCAGGCAGGGAGACCGGGCGTACTGCTGCAGGAATCTTCGCAGCCTTGTCATTACATCCGGCAAGTAGAATGATTGCAGTCAGCAGGAGTGGGTACACCGGTTTCATTCGGCGGTCTCCCGGGCTTTGGCTGCAGTGCCCTGTCCCTGTGAGATCGTGACGTATTGATCTGCCGCGATGCCTTCAAAGCGTTCGGTGTTCCCATTATTCCAATGGACGGTGACCTGTACATCCGTGTTGTGACTTCCCAGGCCTACCAAAATACGCGGGTCGTTCACCGAAAGGTAACTTCCATCGGTACGTGGTGTACGATGCAAAATGACACCATTGCTCAGATGGAATTCCAGTCGGCATTGAACCCGGGGCGTTGCCACGTCACCGGCTTGCAGTTGCACGCCAAGCCAATGCTGATCGTTTCCTACATTATTGGTATAGAGTCGGGCGGGGCCGGAATTATTACTGATGATGATGTCAGTATCACCGTCATTGTCGATGTCCCCGAAGGAAGCACCACGAGTGACTTCGAGTGGTTCACACAGTTGACCGGCGACGGCCGTTAGGTCTTCGTAGGATTTCCCATTCAAGTTGCGGAATAGTTGATTGCGTTCCTGCAGTGGATAGGGGTCGCCGGCTCGTTGCCTCGACTCGACAAAATTGGTCGCTCCGTTTGCCATAAACAGATCGAGCCAGCCGTCATTATCATAATCGAACCAGGCTGTCCCGAATGCGGTGTAACCGATACTGGGTACTCCCAACCGAAATTGATCTGTGGCGTCTTCAAAGAATCCGTCACCCAGGTTGAGGTACACCGTGTTTGTCTCTTCGGCCCAATGACCCATCACCAAATCTTCATCCCCATCTCCATCAATATCAGCCGCATCCACGCCCATACTGCCTTCAGCGAATCCGTCTATATTGCAGGCACAGCCCCGAATCAGGGCTTCTTCAGTGAATGTGCCGTCCTGTTGATTGATCCAAAGCTGGTTGTGTCCGGCGTCATTGGCAACGTAGATATCAATCCAGTTGTCGCCATTAAAATCTCGTACCAATACACCCAACCCAGCCTCAGGTTTTTGAGCGATTCCGGAAACGGCGGAGATATCTTTGAAGGTTCCGTCCTGTTGATTGAGGAATAATCGATCAGGTTCAGCAACGCCACTTTTGGGGCCGCAATAACCTAAGGCTCCGTTTGTGAGGTAACAGGGTCGATGCGTGTCATAGCCGAAAGTGATGTAATTAGTGATATAAAGATCATCCCAGCCGTCCTGATTTATATCTGCGAAGACGGCGCTGGTTCCCCACTGGGAGGAAGAGACTCCCGCCTGACTGGTCACGTCCACAAAAGTACCGTCACCTTTGTTTTGCCAAAGCTGATTGTCACCCCAGTTAGTGATGTAAATATCTTGCCAGCCATCATGATTGAAATCAGTAACCGCCGCACCCATTCCATACCCCGTCGCATCGATCCCGGATTCGTCCGTAACATTCACGAAGGTAATCCGTGATTGACCTGATGGATCAGTGACAAGATCGTTACGAAATAATTGATCTCGCGGAGTGTCGGCGGGTGGATAGATGGAGTCTTTCAGGCTGGTCTCTTCACCTAACAAAGATCCCTGGAGGAGATAGACATCCAGATCCCCATCATTATCAAAATCGAATAAGACCGTACCACTTCCCATCAGCTCTGGAAGATAGAGTTGGCCGGTCATTCCGTTGTAATGGGTAAAGTCGAGGTCGACTTCCGAGGTGACATCAGTGAAGAGTTCCAGCGAAGGACGAGTTTCCGGTGTCGGTTTGTCGTTCTCGACAATCACGGCTTCTTCACTGGTACACCCTAAAAGGATGAGCAGCGGTAGCAAGTAGACGATGGGCTTCATGCTGTTCTTATAACCACCATCACTAAGCGATGTAAAGATGCACTGATTCAGGTATCGCTGCCGGAGCAGCTCGGGTTATTTAATCTTGACGGCTTGTGTCATGGAAATATCGAGTTCCGCTGGAATTTCCATCCCCTGGACAGAAAGGGTGATCGCTCCTTTGACATGAAGTTTGAAGACGGAATCGACAATTTGATTCTTTTCCGCATCAAAGAAATACGTCGTCCCACCATCGACTAATTCCAAATCACTTCCGGTAACCGATGGTGCTCCTGGTGCCGGAGCGTCCTGAGTGAAATTCACATCGGTATAGGTGATTGTCACTTTGTGGAGTTTACGGCTCTTGACCTCTTCCACGCCGACATACTTACTGGTTGCCGTATGAGTAAACTTTGCGCCTTGTCCTAAATCAGTGGAGGTATCTTTCTTCCAGACGGCGCCGGGTGTAACGGGCTTTGCATTGTATTCCTGGATTTGAGAATTTGACTTGTCTTTCAGCCCTTGAGGGTCGAGATCTGCCTGAAGGAGTGATTTACCAGGTTCCTCTAACTCTTCAATCCCATCCACGGTGGCCAGAGCGGATTTCACATTCCCTTCTTTGTCAAAGACTAAAGTGGTTTTACTTTTGGCAATCGCGGCCATGACATCCACGAGAAAATCCGCTGCAGTTCCCTGAGGTTTTGGGCCGACGGCCGAGTCAAACTTGAGTGCGACTCCACCGGGCAAGGTTGTTTCATCGGTAAGTGACTCAAAGGTCTCGACGACCGTGACATCGCCATTTGCTGCTGGTTTCGAGGCTATGTTCTTAGTAACCGCTTTACGCTTCTGGCCCGTTTGGAGTTCCATTCCGGCAATCTTCAGAGTCTGTTGAATTTCCAACGTCGTTTCCACGGTATATTCACCTGCTTTAGGAACGGCAGGCTTGATGACGATCTGTGCCGGGAGGACAGGTGTGAGCGTGAGAACGAGCAAGAGTGCTGTGAGTTTGGAGAGGCGAAGCATGATAGAAGCTTTCCTGAATGGGAGTCTGCATTAGAGGAGGACGATAATCGTCTGTATTATAGGTCATTCGCTGAGCGGACAACATTATTGACTTGCTTTTCAAACAAATCGAAAACGACGTATCCGCCTTCATTCTGTTTGCCTTGTATGAGATAATAAAAGCACCTACCTTCACCATTCGCGCCGAACCATCATTCAATGAAAAGTCGATCATGCGACCGATCCTAGCCATTACGATTCTGAGCTTCTGTATTTTGACAGGCTCACTTCACGCAGACGAAAGTTTGGATCCTGTACAGGTGGAATTCTTCGAAACGAAGATTCGCCCGGTGCTTGTGCAACACTGCTATTCCTGCCACAGCCTCGACAGTGATTCAGTCAAAGGTGGTTATCTGGTGGACAGTCGCAAGGGGATCCGACAGGGAGGGGACTCCGGTGCTGGAATTGTCCCGGGCAATCCTGATGAAAGCCTGTTGCTGAGCGCCATGAAATACGAATCATTTGAGATGCCTCCTAAAGGCAAGCTCCCTGAAAGTGTGCTCAAAGATTTTGAGACGTGGATCAAAAATGGTGCGGTCGACCCTCGTGAAGGTGGACAGGTTGTGACTCGTAATTCGATTGATTACGCCAAAGCCGCAGAATTCTGGTCGTTTAAGAAACCTGTGGCCACAGCCATTCCTGCGGTCCAACAGACAGATTGGACAAGAAATGACATCGATTATTTTGTACTTGCCCAACTCGAAGAAAACCTGATGCAACCGGGCCCGTCAGCAGATAAACGAACACTGATACGCCGAGCTTACTACGACCTGATCGGCTTGCCTCCATCCCCTCAGCAGATTCAGGCATTCCTGGAGGACGATCGCCCCGAAGCTTTTTCCAAAGTCGTGGAAGAGTTATTGGCTTCAAAACATTATGGAGAACGTTGGGGTCGATACTGGCTTGATGTTGCCCGGTATGGTGAAGATCAGGCGCATACATTCAAAGCACGAAAATATCCCCGCGGCTATCTCTATCGCGATTGGGTCGTTCAGTCCTTCAATGACGACATGCCCTACAACACGTTCGTGAAATATCAGATTGCGGGTGACCTGATCGATGCTCCAGAACAACATGATCGTCTGGCAGCGTTAGGACTCTTCGCTCTGGGACCTGTCTACTACGCTGAAAATGTGGAAAAAGCCAAAGCTGCTGCGGATGAATGGGATGATCGTATTGATACGGTCAGTCGCGGAGTGTTAGGGCTTACCGTGTCCTGTGCACGTTGCCATGATCACAAATATGATCCCATCTCCACCAGCGATTACTACGGATTGGCCGGATTGTTTGCCAGTACGAACTACCAGGAGCGTCCGGTGGTGTCAGCCGAAGTGGTGCAGCAGCGAGCGGATGCAGATCAAAAAGTCAAAGATAATGAACTGGAGATCACTCGGTTCTTAGTGACAGCAGGACGGGAACTACGCCCCAGACTGTCCGGCGACATTTCAAAATATGTCTCCCGGGCATTTCAATTGCTGGAACGACAAAAAGGTGGGGGTGATCTTAAAAAGCACTATCAGGAAGTGCTCAAGGATTCAGGGCTCAGCGAAACGTTGTTAAAGCGTTGGGTAGCCATTCTGCAGACCAAGGGAAAACGTAGAGAAACGCATCCGTATCTCACTGACTGGTTTGCATGGACTGATTCTCTGCCAGAGGATAAGAATCAGTCCGGAGACGAACAGTTACTGGCCAAAGCGGAAGCCCTGGGAGTAGCGTTACAGCAGCATGTGGAATCGAAACTGATGCAGCGTGAGAAGCTGTTTAAGTTGTTTGGTGAAAACGTTGCCTTTGTAAAAACGGAAGATCTGGCCGTGGTACGCCCGGGCGTTATTCCCTTAGGGAACTTATTTGATGACGGTAAAACCGTGCCACTTGATGGCGCCATAGCATCCGATGCCCTGGGATCAGTTGCTGAACCAACCGATTTGGGCGTACTTAAGACGGCCTTTGGCTGGGGCGAGCGGATTCATGTTGGGCCGGAAATTGACTTTGATTTTGTCCATCTCGGAGCGGATGCTCGCGCTTATGGAAAAATTACCAACGATGCCTGGCTGGATAAAAATGGAATCTCAACACTGGGTGAAGGCTATCAGGCGGGAGGTAAACGACAAGAGCAGGGTATCGGGATGCATGCCAACGCCCTGATTACTTTTGATCTGGATGAGATTCGCAAGGCCGGACTCTTACCACAGGATCAGCGATTTAAATTCAAAGTGGATCGAGCCGGGATCAATGATGATGCATTGAATTCCAATGCCAGTGCCCATCTGGCTGTGGTGGTTTCCAAACCTCATAAAGATCGCAAGGTGATGGATGCGATCTTAGGGGGCTATGTGAATGGTAAGAAGATGCAGATCGCCTACAGTGATTTCACTTATTATTTCAATGGTGTCATCCCTCCCGAGATTAAAGCGAATGGTCAGTTTTTCGAAATGGATATCGATATTCCCGCCGATGCCAGGTACGTCACTTTGGTAGCACTGGGGGCTGGTGGACCGGCTGATAACACGATTTCCTCAGACCACGCCGTTTGGTCAGGCGTACGACTGGAAGCGAATCCTCTGCCGGAAGCAGTAGCGAAAAATGATGAACTAAACGAAGCAGACCGGATGGATGAGTCGTTGCGTCAGGACGCGATTCTGTTGTCGCGCATGTTGTACGAAGAAGGCTTACTGGCCTTACCACCGAATGAAGTGGAATCCCGATTGGAAGGTGAACCTAAAACGCAAATGACGGCATTGCGAAAGTCGCTTGAACAGGCCAAACAGGATGCTGCTGCGATTGAGATATTACGAGCACATTCGCTGGCGGAAGGCAACGCTCAGGATTTACAGATCTATCTTGCCGGTGACCCTGGCAAGAAGGGTGATATTGCCCAACGAGCCAATCTGGCAATTTTTACGGAAGGTGAAAAAATACCTTACGAGTCGACCGGCAGCGGCCGTCTGGAGTTTGCCAATTCCATCACGTCCAGTGATAATCCTTTGACAGCTCGAGTGATGGTCAATCGAATCTGGGCTGGTCACTTCGGCAAAGGATTGGTTGGGACGCTTAGTAACTTCGGCACGTTAGGTGATCTCCCGACGCACCCCGAACTGCTCGATTATCTGGCAATCGAATTTATGGAGCACGACTGGTCCATCAAACATCTTCATCGACTGGTGATGAATTCCTCTGTTTATCAACAAAGTAGCGCGTTTAATGCACAAAAGTTTGAAGCGGATCCGGAGAATAAACTGCTTTGGAGAATGAACCGTCGTCGCCTGGAAGTTGAACCTTGGCGTGATGGTTTACTCGCAGTTTCCGGGGAATTGGAATTAGGGATGGGCGGCCCTTCGATCGATCTGGATAATGCCGGTAATAAACGCCGGACATTGTATGGTTTCGTGAGCCGGCATCGGCTGAACGAACTATTACGTTTGTTTGATTTTCCTGATCCCAATATTACTGCGGCTGCCCGACCGGTCACGACAGTACCTTTGCAGCAGTTGTTTGTGCTCAACAGTGACTTCATGATGAACCGTGCCCGTGCACTGAGCGCTCGGGTTGAAAGCGAAATGGACGGGACCATTGAAGAAAAAATCCAAAAGGTGTTCGAACTGCTTTATGGTCGTGTCCCTGATGATGCCGATGTTGCCTTAGGAATAGAATTTTTGGAAGTCGTTGGTACCGAGACAGATATGAAAAATGCCTGGGACCAATACGCTTTGGCCTTATTAAGCGCCAATGAATTTATGTTTGTTGATTAACCATGCGACGAGACATTCGGAAACGTCGCTTTTAGAAAAGCTCAAAGAATACAGAACTATGTACGATCCTCAAATCGTTAAGAATCCGTTACTCAAAAATAATCTGGTTTCGCGCCGACAGCTTTTGAAATCGAGTGGTGTGGGCTTTGGTATGCTCGGTCTTTCTGCATTACTTGCAGAAGAACAAAAGCTGGCCGCGGCAGTGAAATCCACAAGTCCGCTGATTCCTAAGCAGACACATCATGTACCTCGCGCCAAACATGTCATCTTCCTGTTCATGAACGGAGGGCCCTCGCATGTAGACACCTTCGATCCCAAACCGGAATTGAAAACACAGGAAGGTAAGACCGGCAAAGGTGGTAAATATATGCCATCTCCATTCAGCTTCAGTAAGTATGGTGAAGCCGGTATCGATATGAGTGAGCTTTACCCGAATCTGGGTCGCGTTGCAGACGATCTATGTATTTTGCGAGGCATGCACACAACCACGCCGAATCACGAGCCTGGCCTGCTCATGATGAACAGTGGTAACCAACAGCCAATCCGCCCCTGCCTCGGTTCCTGGGTGACCTATGGACTAGGAACAGAAAACCAAAACCTGCCGGGGTTTGTTGTGCTCTGCCCTGGTAAGCCCGTGGTAGGTCCGGCGTTGTGGGGAAATAGTTTTCTACCGGGAATCTATCAGGGTACCCATATTAATAATTCCAAAGTGGATCCGAAAAATGTGATTGGGCACATCAATAACAAGAACTTAAGTCCGGATGCACAGCGGCGTTTGCTTGATTTATTGCAGCAGAGTAACCGCAAACATCTGGAGAAGCGGACAGCAGATCTAAATCTGGAAGCACGAATTCAGTCCCTGGAAGTTGCTTACGGCATGCAATTCGAGGCTCAGCAGGCGTTTGATATTACACGCGAGTCCAAAGAGACGCTGGAGTCCTACGGAGAGGGCCAGTTCGCCAATGGTTGCCTGGTCGCGCGTCGACTGGTCGAACGTGGTGTCCGAATGGTTCAGATTTATTACGGTTCGGGACAGCCCTGGGATGCTCACGGCAATATCATGGATCACAAACGGGATGCTGGCAAGAGCGACCAACCGATTGCTGCCTTGATCGAAGACCTCAAACAGCGTGGTCTGCTGGATGACACCCTGATCATCTGGGGCGGCGAGTTTGGTCGTACGCCGACCGCTCAGGGTAAAACCGGGCGGAATCATCACAATACCGGATTTACAACCTGGTTGTGTGGAGGCGGAGTGAAGGGTGGCTATGTTCATGGAGCGACAGATGAACTAGGAGTCAACGCGGTGGAAGGGCGTATGGATGTCCACGATTTACACGCCACCATATTACACCTGCTCGGCATCAATCATGAAGAATTGACATTCCGGTATAGTGGTCGTGACTTCCGTTTGACGGATGTATTCGGTAATGTCAATCATGATTTAATCGCCTAAATGGTAGTGATTACGACTGACCAACGAACTGGTTATTTGTTTAACGGTATCTACTTGTCGATTTTAGATTTGGCAATTAAATTGAAACACTCAGTGGTGGCTGTAGCTCAGTTGGTTAGAGCGCTGGATTGTGGTTCCAGAGGCCGGGGGTTCGAATCCCCTTAGCCACCCTTTTGAGCATTTATGTGAAGAGCACGATGGTTTCAGACCGTCGTGCTCTTTTTTCTTGCCATGTGTGGCGCACAGAAACAGGCTCTGTTTGCTGAGTTAGTACGTGATCCAAAGGAAGACTTTGCCCGCTTCGTCCGTTCGGAATTCACTCCGCAGCCCACCTTGTGAGAGTGCCCGGTCGATGAGCTTTTTATAGAATGTCTTCCCAGCCGGAATGCTCACTCGTTTATCCAGATTCAATCCACGGCGTTCGATTTCACCGTAATCGATTATCAATGGCGTTTTTATCCGGGGCGCAATGGCGGCCAGCGTCTTGGATAATTCCGTTGCTTTGATTTCAACATCCAGTTCGTTAAATAAATCAGGAGCCGCTTTGCCAGGGTTGGATTCGATCGCCCAGCCTGTAGGCCAGTAGTCCTGCCCTTTTTTATGTTGAGCGATCATGATACGGACTTCCCCACCGACAGGTTTCTCCGGGTACATTCCCAGCCCGACCGATTTAAGTACCATGGCCATTGCCGAGCCGCTGGTTAGGCCTTTGAGTTCTCCGGCGAATGGTTGGTCACTAAATAAATATTGCCGCGCATTGGCGTCCACTCCGACACGTACTTGCCAAACCTGAGAAATCCCTCGAATGACATCTTTGGTTGGACGATCCGCGGTGGAGACCGGAACCGGCTTGGAAAGCTCATCGTAGATTTTAACGATTTGTTCTTTGGTCAGTCCGTAGGCACCCTTTTCTGATGTGAGGGTATCCACCCCATCTCCGCTAAGCTTAGCCAGCCAGGATTTCGCTCCGTCCAGATCACCATACTTAATTTCGCCATTAGGAAGGATGACTTTTGTGCCGGCAAGAATCCCGGTGACGATGTAGAGTTGATTGTCTCCTTTGCCAACTGTTTTTACTTCCGGTTTATCAGTGGGTTTAACACTCCGGGCTCGGACGTTTTTGAAACCGGCTTTTTGCAGCATTTCGACCCACTTACGGACGACAGCAAAGTCCGGCACGCCGTCCATGGCGAGTTCTAGGTCTACGACCGGAGCTGCTTTGATTGCAGTTCCGGAGGAATACTGAAAACACAGCAGTGTTAAGAGCAGTAGTGTGAATAAGCGTTTAGGCACAGGGCATACTCTTTGAAATGGACCGTGGATTGCATCATCTTTAGCTGCCGAATTCTACTACCTCAGTGAACCCAAAGACAAGTATGAAATTCCGATTGTCACGGCAGTGTCGATCTGGTGGCAGAAGTTTTGCTGCTGGTTGACTAAGATAGAGCCATGGAGATTCAATGGCGTTGGTTACCGAACCTTTGGAGTTGGTTTGTGGTGTGCTTGCTGGGCATCACGAGCACCCCTCTTTGCGCTCAGGATGAATTCGCCAAAGAGTTAGAGCAACTTGCTGTTAAATGTGAAGAATTAGGACTCCGGCAACAGGCAGAAATCACTCGAGCCTGGATCGTTGCTGATCGACCTGACCAGCAGGTGTTTTACCCGTTTCAAAATGTTGACCATTACAAACCGGCAGTGAACGCCCCACAATTGCAGAAGTATTGGTACGAACGATTTTCGGATATTCGCAAAGGTGAGGCAGAGCGGTTGTACCAGCAGGCCTGCCAGCTTACGGAAGATCTTCCACAGGCGTACCGGTTATTACACCGGGTGTTGCACGAGAATCACCGTCATCTTGGCGCTCGCAAAATTCTCGGCTATTCAGACTCGACAGTGCTTCAACTGCGTCCGAGAACGGCCAAAGCTAAAAAGGCTATGCCGGTGACCGGCTGGCGTAGTGGCGAGTACTTCACGATCAAGACGACCCACTTTGAGATATCCACAAATGCCTCGGCAGCTGATGGTGTTCGCTTAGCCAAAGAATTGGAACAGATGTACTCGGTCTGGCAACAGGCATTCGTTGAATTCTGGTGCGATACAGCAGGCCTTAAGAAGCGGATTGCCGGAGAAAATGGTGTGCTCTACAACCGTCGAGTTCATAGCGTCATATTGTTTGATGAAGTGCAGAGTTATCAACATTTTTTTCAACAGCGTGGTATCCCAAATCAGAACTCATCGGGCTTCTACAATGCGAATAGTAAGACTTCCTACTTACATCCTGGAAAATTACAATCAAACCCCTGGGTACACGAAGTGGCACATCAGCTGTTTTATGAACTGGGCCCGGCGTTACAGAATGTCGGTTCCGAGCAGAATATTTGGGCGATTGAAGGTATCGCCATATATATGGAATCACTGCAGAACTTTGATAGGTATGTAACCTTGGGTGGATTTGAGTCCGGACGCCTGCAGTATGGTCGCTATAACGCTTTGGTAAATCAATTTCACTATCCGCTGGATCGGTTTGTTGAATTAGGTAATCAGGAACTCACGTCGCATCCGGACATCGCGCCTTTGTATTCTCAATGCAGTGGATTAGCCCATTTTTTAATGGATGGAAACAACGGAAAATACCGAGACTCATTTTTTGAATTACTTAGAAAGATTTATACGAAGACGGATTCAGCAGGGTCTCTGGCTCAATTGACTCGCACTTCGTTAGAGCAACTTAGTAGGGAATACCATGAGTTCCTGCTCATTTCGGATCAGGATCTGGATCGCTTGCGTCCCGGTACGAAACTCAAGGTGTTTTGTGCTGCCCGGGGGGACGTAACTGATAAAGGGTTAGCCAGGCTGAAAGCTTATCCCGAGCTCACCTGGCTGGATGCTACCGGGTGCCCGATCACCGATGAAAGCATTCCTCTGTTTCGGGCGTTGCCTAACCTGGTCGAAGTGACATTGGATGGCTCGGGAGTGACGGATGCTACGGTGCGTGTGTTGGCCGAGTTGAAGAATCTTGAGCAATTGGATCTGGCGAATACTCAGATTACAGATCAGGCGATTGGATATTTGGCTGGGAAACCCGGGTTGGAAGTGCTGTTTCTAACCAATACCTCGGTTACGGATAAAGTAGCAAGTGATTTGGAAACGATGGTAAATCTGATCATTCTGGATTTGGCTGGCACGCGTATGAGCGATGCTGTCGTCGAAAAGGTAAAATCCAGTCTCACGAAACTAAAGTAATAACTTCGACTTCTATAGAGGTAAACCAATCATGCGTCCCTGGATTCTCTCCGAAGCCAACTATGGCTACATCAAGGAAAACCCTTACGACGTCGCAGTTCTCCCGATGGGAGCTACGGAGCCTCATAATCTCCATCTGCCGTACGGCACGGACCATTATGAAGCTGAGGATATCGGATCGCGAGTGTGCGAAGCTGCGCATCGTCAAGGTGCTAAGGTCGTATTGCTACCGACCGTACCGTACGGAACTGAGACCAATATGCGTCATTTTCCTCTGGCGATGAATCTGTACCCCACGACGTTGTTCAAGGTCATTGAAGATCTGGTAGAGTCACTGGTGCGAAGTGGTATCCGGAAAGTCGTTATTCTTAACAGTCACGGAGGCAATGAGTTCAAGCCATTGCTACGGGAGTTATCCGGGCAGACAGAAGCGCATTTGTTTCTTACCAATTGGTTTCGCATGCTGGAGGATGTCTATCACGATATTTTTGAGCATCGTGAGGATCACGCCGGAGAGATGGAGACTTCCCTGATTTTGGCTTATCGAAATCACCTGGTGGCCAAGCACGAGGACGGTTCGTTGGTAGCCGACGATGGGGCGACCCAGCCGACCCGGTTTGAAGCAGTCAACCAAGGTTGGGTAGGTCTCACCAGACAATGGGATTTACTGACTACCAATAGCGGGTCAGGCTACCCTCATGCCGCGAGTGCTGAGAAGGGTGAACGAGTGATGGATGTCTTGGTCGAGCGACTTGGTGGATTTTTGGTGGAATTGGCTAATTCGCCACTGGATGAAAAGTTTCCGTTTTAGCCCATGCTGACAGAACGATGTGACTGGCCAAATAAAAAAGGCAGGTGTTGGATTAAACACCTGCCTTTGTTCTTTGAGTGGACGAGCTTTAGTTATCAAAGGCATCGTCAAATTGGACATCTGAAGGTGAGATATCAACATTTTTCGTGAAGGCACACGCTTCGGTGGCACCCTGATCACGCTGCATACCACAGTCTTCCCATTCGATGGAAAGTGGACCGGTGTATCCGATATGATTCAGTTCACGGACGATTTCCTCAAAGTTGACTTCGCCTCGTCCCGGACTGCGGAAGTCCCAGCCACGTCGAGGATCACCGAAGTTGAGGTGACTACAGTTGATCCCGGTTCGGCCGTTGAGTGTCCGAATGGCGTCTTTGATATGCACGTGGTAGATCCGATCCGGAAAGGCCCGGATAAATTCCACAGGATCAACTCCCTGCCAGATCAGGTGGCTGGGATCAAAGTTGAAACCGAATTCTTCACGATTATCGACCGCTTCCAGAGCTCGTTGTGCTGTGTAGATGTCAAAGGCGATTTCGGTTGGATGGACTTCCAAAGCAAATTTTACTCCGCATTCACCGAAGACGTCGAAGATGGGATTCCATCGTTCTGCGAAGAGATCGAACCCGGCCTGAATCATGGATTCGGGAACCGGTGGGAATGAGTACAGCAGATGCCAGATGCTTGAACCGGTGAAGCCGTTGACAATGTCGACACCGAATTTTTGAGCCGCACGGGCAGTATTCTTCATTTCCTCGATGGCACGTTCGTTGACTCCGGCCGGATCGCCGTCACCCCAAACATGTTCAGGAAGAATCGCCTGATGTCGTTCGTCAATATTGTCGAGGACAGCTTGTCCGGCCAGGTGAGCACTGATGGCTTTACAAAGGAGCCCGTGGCGTTCAAGTTGCTCATGCTTCTCAGCACAGTAATTTTCATTTTCGTTTGCTTCAACGACGTTGAAGTGATCTCCCCAACAGGCAAGCTCAATTCCGTCATAACCAAATTCCTTGGTTTTCTGACATATTGTTTCTGCCGGGAGGTCTGCCCATTGGCCGGTGAAAAGGGTTACCGGACGTGCCATGGTGTACTCCTTAGGTGGTTTAAAATTGAATAATTGATTTAAGTGGAACATAACATGATTGCTATGCATCTTATTTTGATGGTGCAGTCGGAGACTTACAAGTCCCGAATTCATCGTTGGTAAACTGGGATGGTTAGCCCAACAAGGATTCTAACTGATCCACCAGTGAGGCGAATTGCTGTAAGGCAGTATCCACAGGTTCGGGTTGCTCCATATCCACACCGGCATCCCGCAGTAAGTCCAAGGGGTCTTTGCTGCAGCCACCCTGTAGGAAATGGAGGTAATCTTCCAGTTCTTGCGGTCCTCCGTTGAGTACTCGCTTACTCAAGGCAATCGCTGCGGACAGGCCGGTTGCATATTTGTAGACATAGAAGGCCCGGTAGAAGTGGGGAATCCGGAAGCATTCCAGCGAGAGGCAATCGTCCACGGCAAAGTCGGGACCAAAGTAATCCTTCAGCAATTGTCCGTAAACCTCCCGGAACGACTGCACGGTAAGTGGCTGACCGTTTTCAGCCATTTCATGAGTGATTTTTTCAAACTCAGCAAACATGGTCTGGCGAATAATGGTACCTCGAATGGCATCAATATCACGATTGATAAGATACGCTCGTTCCCGATCATCCTGAGCGTGATTCATCATGTAGTGGCTTAGCAGTTGTTCATTAAATGTACTGGCGACTTCGGCGACGAAGATGGTGTAGTTGTAATATTCAAAACTTTGAGTTTTAGAACTGTAGAACGAATGCATGGAGTGCCCGGCTTCATGGGTCAACGTGAAAACATCGTTGAGCACCTCAGGCTTGTAGTTCATCAGAATATAGGGGTCTCCGATGTAACTGCCAGCACTGAATGCTCCACTTTGCTTTCCGGCATTGGGATAACGGTCACACCAGCGACCTCGTAATCCCGCTTCCAGCGTTTCGCAATATTCACTGCCGAGTGGTTGTAGTGATTCCATGACCAGATCGGTTGCCTGGTCCCAGGTGCGAGTAACCTGGAGGTCGCTAATGATGGGCACGTAGGTGTCGTAATGATGAATTTCATCAATCTCCATCAACCGTCGACGCAGTTCGTAGTACTTGTAGAGTGATTCAAAATTATTGCGTACCGATGCAATCAGACTGTCATAAACACTTTGAGGCACGTTATCAGGAAAGAGTGCACCAGTCAGAGCGCTGTCATAACCGCGAGCGCGAGCGTAATAGACGTCTTTTTGAATGGAGCCACCGAGTGTTGCGGCGAGTGTATTTTCGTGAGCCTGAAATTGATCGTAGTATTGATGAAATGCAGTTTTCCGTACTTCGCGACTGGGAGAGATTAGAAACTGGCTGAACGTTGCGTTACCTAATTCGACAAGTTCTCCTTTTTCATTTTCGACTTCCCCGAATTTCAAATCGGCATCGTGAAGTTGGCGAAACGTTTTGGAGGATGCCTGAGCCATTTCGGCCTGCATTGCCAGCAGTTGTTCTTCTTTTTCGCCCAGCGTGTGAGGGCGGTATCGCAGTACACGTTCGAGTTGAAGCTGATAGTGCTGTAGACATTCAGCTTGCTGGAAGGAATCCATCGTGTCGGCATCGATTGCCAGCAATTCCGGACGGATCCAGCTGGCAGCCTGAGCAGCGCGGGCTCCCAGGTTTTGCATGCGTGCTTCCAAAGCCTGGCTGTCACTGTTGGCCTGATCCTCGGTCAGTCGCAGGAAGGCGTAGTAGCCCAGGCGTTCGAGCAACTGCTCCATTTCACTATCAAAGGACAGCAACTCTGCGAGTGTCTCTACGTTTTCTCCAAGACGCCCCTGAAAGGCGGCGTATTTTTCCAGTGTTTCTTCAGCCAGGCTATAGTCAGATTCCCAGGCCTCGGTTGATTCATAAAGACTGGACAGATCCCATGTGTCTGTTTCGGTAACAGTATCACGAGGTGGCAGAGATTTTACAGTGGCTTCACTCATGACAAACCCTGATTCATAAAAAGTGTTAGTTCGTGTGATTTACAGAAAAGCGATTACCATCGCCAGACTCCCGCTCCCCAGGCTAGTCCGGCTCCAAAACCGCTGATAAGGATATTCTGTCCGGCGGCGATTTTACCTTGTTGTTGAGCTTCCGCTAAGGCGAGCGGAATACTGGCTGCTGATGTGTTTCCGTATTTGTCTAAATTGATGAAGACGTCTTCGCGGTTTAAGCCGAGATCAGCTGCGGCTGCGTCAATGATTCGAATGTTCGCTTGATGAAATAGTGTGAGGTCTATCTGATCAGCCTGCAGGCTGACGGCGTCGAGCACCTGATTGACGGAATCCGAAAGAGTCCGGATCGCCCACTTAAAGACACTACGTCCATCCATTTGTAAATAGTGTAGATTCTGTTCGAGCGATTCCACGCTGGCCGGACAGCGGGTACCTCCGGCAGGTTGTTCCAGCAAAGCAGCACCGTGGCCGTCTGCTCCTAACGTATAGGAAACGAATCCCTGCTGATCTGTTCCGGGGCCGATGACCACTGCTCCCGCTCCGTCTCCAAACAAAGGGAAGGTTTTAGTGTCAGCCGGGTTCACTGTGCGGCTCATTAAATCAGCACCAATGACCAGGACGCGTTGGTAGGTACCGGTTTTGATGAATTGCATACCGGTTACCAGAGCATACATGAAGCCTGAGCAGGCAGCGCCGAGATCCATCGCCGGGGCGTTGGAGCCAAGCAGACGCTGGACATGGCACGCTGTGGAAGGTGTTGGTTGATCCGGTGTGATCGTGGCCAGCAGAATGAGATCGATTTCATCGGCCTGGAGATTACCGTTTTGCAGACAACGTCGGGCAGCTTCGTAAGCGATATCACTACAGGCCTGCTCTTCGGGAGCCCGGCACCTGGATTGAATACCGGTTCGCTGGATAATCCAGTCAGCATCATATCCAAGTTCCGCCAGTGCTTCGTTGTGGATCACGTTTTCCGGAGCATAACAGCCGGAGGCAAGAATCTGGACACCCATTAATGAGTTTACCTGACGGCTTTTAGACGCCACGACAATGCGGTCCTGATTCACTGGATCAGTGTCTGATTGAGAGTTATTGTTACTCATTACATATGGTGTCCGGGGGAAGGACGACAAAGATGGGATGGGGCATCAGGTTGCCGGGGGCATTAAACGAGACGTTCGGCTACGTCGACCCAGGCAGCATTTTCGTTGGATTCCAGCACGGCATCGGCAATGATTTGAGCGTTGAGTCCATGATCAAAACTTGGCATGGCATCCCGACCTTCAGTGATTGCTGAGCAGAATTCCCAAACGAGATCGTATCGGAACACGTCGGCAGGTTTGCCTTGATGTGGATCTCGGGGTGAATCTGCTGGTTTGAGGAATTCTTCCGGGACGTCTACCGGAGCAACATCTTCACCGGTTTTTCCCAGCCAGATTTTATTCGGTTCATGTAAACGGTAACGGACGGTAGCTTCCGAGCCGTTAATCTCTGCCAACTCATGGCCAAAGCCATTGAAGCCATATCCTTTTGCGACGGTTGTGCCTTCCCAAACTCCGACACCACCGTTGGTAAATACGCCAATCAATGCCGACCAGTCATCCACATCGGAGGGTGGACATTCGTCGCCGTCGACAGTGACATCGCGTGGGCAGAACTGGGCGACTCCCCCACAGAGGCGGTCAATCTTGCCCATCAGATCCATGGCAAAGTCGATGCGATGGATCGTCATGTCAAATAGGTCACCGGCGCCTGCAGTTTTTTTGTATTGTCGCCAGCCCCAACTCGTTTCCGGCCAATCCAGGAAGCGTTGGCTACGGAAGTGGCGGGGTTGCCCGATGGCTCCGGATTGTACGAGATGTCGTATATATCGCATTGAAGGAGCGAAACGATAAGTGAAAGCCGTCATATGGACGACCCCAGCTTCGACAGCAGCATCTCGCATTTCCCGTACTTGCTGAGCGTTTAATGCCAGAGGTTTTTCACACATGATGTGCTTCCCACCTTTTGCCGCTGCAATCGCCTGCTCATGATGTGTGAAGTTGGGAGTGGCAATAATCACGGCGTCGATATCAGGGTCTTCACAGATTTGGTTGAAATCCGTGGTAACTTTGTCGATTCCCCAATCGTTTTTGCGTTGTTCCAGCAACGCTTCGCTCATATCACAGGCAGCAACAAGCTCTGCGCGAGGGTCAATATTAATACCTGGGACATGATGGTAATCGCTAACAGCGCCCGCTCCGATGATGGCGATGCGAATAGGGTTGGAAGAGGTCGACATGGAAACAAATCTCAGTTGAATGGCAAGGGGATTACAACGTGATTGAACAGCAACAGCCAAAATCATGCTCTTACCGGCAATCACCGGGGTATTAAGCAGTTTAATGCGTTGAATACGTCATCAAAACACCCCTTGACCCTAGTATTTGATTACTCAACAGTAATTAATTTTAACCATACCCCCCGAAATAGGGTGTTTGATTTTAGAGGGTGGAATTAGATTGGGGTTTTTAACCGAGTGCGAATGTGACCGCTTGTGAGGAAGACAGTAGGTTACTCGCTCTATAAGCTGCTAAAAATCAAAACGATATATGTGCATTCTTGCCATTCAATATAAATCGGTGCCGGAAGCACCAATTCTGGTTGCTGCTAACCGAGACGAATTCTACGACCGCCCAAGTACAACTCCTTCAATCCAATCCGGAAAACCACGTATTTTAAGTGGTTTAGATCAGCAAGCAGGTGGAACCTGGTTGGGTGTGAATCAGCATGGATTGTTTGTGGCTGCCTGTAATCGTCGTAAGTTGATTCCTCCGGTCGTTCCTCGTTCACGAGGTGTTTTGTGCCGCGAGTTGTTGCGTAGCACAAGTGCTCAGGAAGCTGTGGGACTAGCGATGGATGAGCTCGTAACCAAGCGTTACGAAGGCGTGAATTATATCATTGCCGATGGTGAGACTGGATGGGCTGTACATGGTACGGACGAACCTGAAGTGGTGCCGCTTAAAGAAGGTCTTAACGTCATTGGTAATCGGAATCTCAATGATCCTCGGGATGAACGCTGTACGTTGGCAAGTCGCTTGTTAACTCTGCAGACACTCGATTCTTCGGTAAAATTCCTTGCCGTTGCCAGCAAAGTTTTCGCTCGTAGTCCTGTTTCACCGATGCGTCCGAGCATGGTTTTACGCAGTAAAGATCGAGGGACAGTCAGTTCCACGTTACTTGCCTTAGGCCTCAAACCACGCGATGCGATTTATCAATTCGCATCCGGAGTACCTGACGAAAACCGCTTTGAAGATTATTCGCCTATGCTGCGTGATATACTCAGCCGTGGTTTACGGGAAGCCCGGGCCAAGGCCAATGCCTAGAGCTTCTGACTGAATCCCATTCAGTCTGCTATCACCTCCAAGAGCGACGCATTACACTGTAGGAAGCTACAGTCATTCATAGTCATCTGGTGCACGGAGGTTCGCAGGTTATGTATTCCAAAGAAGCGTTAAAAGAAGTCGTACGGGAAAAAGCTCTGGAGTTCGGAGACTTTGTACTCGCCTCAGGCAAAAAAGCGAGCTTCTATCTTGACTGCCGTAAAGTAACGCTGGATTCCCGCGGAGCAAAATTAGTGGCCCAGGGGATTCTTGAATTGATTGGAGATGAATTACCGGATGCTGTTGGTGGTATGGCGATCGGGGCGGATCCGATCACCGCTTCGGTTTTGACCGAAGCGGACACTCAGGGCAAGACTTTGCGAGGTTTTATCGTTCGTAAAGAGGCTAAAGAACACGGCAAGGGCAATCAGGTGGAAGGGCCGGTAACATCCGGAGACCGCGTTATTATTGTGGAAGACGTCGTGACGACCGGCGGAAGTAGCCTGAAAGCAATCGAGCATGTAGAAGCAGCGGGACTTAAAGTCGAAGGGGTGATCGCCATTATTGACCGATTGTCCGGAGGTCGTGAAGCCTTTGCTGCCAAAGGTTATGAACTGCAAACATTGCTGACCATCGAAGATTTCGGCATTTCGGCAGAATAACTCCGGCAGCTATTTTCATAGCAGATCCCACTAAATCGCTCTTTCCCTACCTATCGAAATTCCCTTATTATTTCGATTGAATGCAAGTGAAGGTGCAGTTTATCCGCTTTCGCTATGCCGCTAAAACAGTAATTGCAGTGACAACAGGAATCCCAGGATTCCAAGAATCGCAAGGGCGACCCACCAGAGTGGGCGACCTAGCCAGGGGTTGTAAGCAGTTGCTGAAGGGGTGATGAACATCCCGCAATGCGGACAGATATCGGCGAATTCGTAGACTTCTTCACTGCATTCAGGACACGCTAAAAATTCGGTTGGTTCGTCATCCCAAACATCGGATTCGGACCACTGGCCGGAGTAATCGTCATCGTGTTCATAGTCGTCTTCGTAGGGCATGGGTACTACTTGGTACTTGTAAATCTTGAGAATTCGATGGAACTAAAAACCTTAACTGGCTTACGAAAGCCAAACCAACTTATATTCTAACGAAGTCTGTATTTCGTCAGGGAGGACGAAAATGCAAAAGGTAAAAACACTATTCATCTTTACCTTCATGGTGGTCATCTTATACGGCGCTTACCACGTGCTGTATCGTGAAGCATCGCCTCCTCCACAGGAAGTGATCGAGGCGGTTGCCGAAGGCGGTGCCGAGCCAATCAATCTCGAACTGGGCACGGAAGTCTCCGCAGATCAACTGCTGGCCGACCTGAACAATAATACGCCCCTGGTGAATAATTCACTCGAGGAACAAGCCAACAGTGTGACAGCGGCAGATGATGGTCAGTTTGAATCACCAGCTGCAGGCCAATTGGATTTGGAAGCAGGTACGAATTCATTCGAATCTCCTTTGGCTTCCAATACAGAAGCTGAACAACCAGTCGTACCGGTACCAACCACAGAGAATCCCCTGGTTGATACCGCAGAGCAGGCTCCTGCTACCGAAACGTCAACCAATGATTCCCAGTTCGTTCTCGAACCGAATGTTAACACCACGGATTTCCCTCTGACCGATACCAACGACAGTGATTTTCAGCCAGCCGGTGGCGGTGAAGATGCTTTTTCCGTAACGGAGTCAGGCAGTGTGGCAGCAGCTGCCAACACGAACGACGCTTTCCCTCTGGCAGATGGTGGAGCCGATATCAAACCATTCAATACGAATGTTAGCGGCACCGGTAATCAGAGTCAGCTTGAAGAACCGTTATTCAATGACGGAAATGTGTCACCGGCTAACAGTATCACCGAACAAAACCCTGTTCCAGCTTCCTCCGCTTTTGCGACTGCCTGGGCCGCAGCCCAACAGCAAGTGGAAACCGGACATTTACGAGAAGCCTTACAAGCACTATCTGCTTATTACGGCAGCACAGACTTAAGTGCTCAGCAAGCACAGCAGCTTTTACCAGTACTGGATTATCTTGCGGGCGAAGTGGTCTATTCGCGGAAACACTATTTATTTGAAGCTTATACAGTAGGGCCTAATGATTCGCTCGAATCGATTGCCTTTCAATTGCGAGTTCCTGCTCAGTTGTTAGCCAACATTAACGGCATTCGAGATACTGCGACGCTCAAAGCAGGCGATGAACTGAAGATTGTTCAGGGGCCGTTCCGAGGTGAAATCCGAGTCGCAACGAAAGAGTTAACGTTGTTTGTCGGTACACTTTACGCCGGACGGTTTAAGGTGGAATTAGGCAATGAATTCAATTCACAACCCGGCCAGTATTCCATCCTGGATAAGCAGTTAGATCGTAGTTATTACGCAGCAGACGGCTCGATTATTCAAGGAGGTGCTGTGAATAACCCCTACGGTAAATACTGGTTAGACCTCGGCGGAAATATCAGTATTCACACCCAGCCTCAGGACACAGCGACGCGTCAATCCGGCCTGGGAAGTGTCAAGCTTAATCCGGTTGATGCACGGGATGTCTATCATATCCTCAGTGCCGGCAGTCAGGTGATTGTGAGATAGTCGCCTACGAACGATCTTCACTTCTCAGCTTCGCTCGGATTTCGGCCAGCCGTCTTCCCAACTCAGCTTCGAAGCCTCGATTCACGGGGTTGTAGTACTGTTTTTCAACGCCTAAATAGTCAAATGCGGCCACACCGTCTTCATGATTGTGGGCATATTTGTATCCTTCACCATGACCAAATTGTTTGGCGCCCGAATAGTGTTTATCTCGTAACGCCCGCGGTACAGGGATGGTGCGGCCATGACGAACATCGCTGCGTGCCTCATTGATGGCGACTGTCGAAGCATTGGATTTGGGAGCACATGCCAGATAGGCCACGGTTTGACAGAGTGTGAGTTGGCATTCCGGTAGTCCGATGAATTCACAGGCCTGCATGCAGGCTACAGCGACAGTGAGTGCATGGGGGTCCGCATTTCCAACGTCTTCACTGGCCAGGATCACCAGACGCCGACATAGGAAGCGGATGTCTTCACCTCCTTCCAGCATTCTCGCGAGCCAGTAGATTCCGGCGTCCACATCACTGCCTCGAATGCTTTTAATCAGAGCGCTGGCGACGTCATAGTGCTCATCTCCGCCAGCGTCATATTGCATGGCCTTACGTTGAATGGATTCCTCTGCGAGCGTCTTATTGAATTCCAGCGGGAACGACGGACTCGAAAGGACACCAATTTCCAGAATGGATAATGCTCGCCGCGCATCACCATCGGAAACTTCAGCAATGAATTGACGGGCTTCGCTTGTCAGTGTGACGTCGTAACGACCAAGCCCTTTGAATTGATCACTGAGAGCCCGGTCGAGTAATTGTTCGATGTCTTCCACCGAGAGTGGCTCGAACTGAAAGATGGTAGATCGGCTAGTGAGTGCATTGTTCACGGCAAAGAACGGATTGGAGGTAGTGGCTCCGACAAGTGTGATCACGCCGTTCTCAACGTCCGGTAGCAAGGCGTCCTGCTGCGCTTTATTAAAACGATGAATTTCATCGATAAACAACAGCGTTCGGGCTCCACCTGCGCGTAGTTCATTTTGAGCGGATTCCAGGACTTCCCTTAGATCCTTTACACCACTGGTAACCGCACTTAGCTGCTTAAATGTACTTTTTGTTTCTGTCGCCAGTAATTGAGCAAGCGTCGTCTTACCGCATCCCGGGGGGCCATAAAAAATGACAGAGCCTAACCGGTCAGCCTGTAGTAAACGGCGTAGTAGTTTACCTTCGCCAAGGAATTGCTGTTGCCCGACAAACTCCTGCAGAGAGGTAGGACGCATGCGGGCCGCTAAGGGTTTGGCTCGTTCTAGATTTGATTTCTCAGAAGCTTCAAACAGTGAATTCACAGGATCTTTCAGGGTGTAAAAAAACAGGAGTTAATTTAATTAGTTCTTAGCAGAAAATTGTACGGATTTAGCACGAACTTGCCACTAATACAGTAGAGGCTTTCAGTCACGGAGGATCGAGAGTCAATCAGAGCAACCACTGTAGATAGAAAGTACAGGCACTCGCGATGCGATTAACATTACGGACAATGTTGGCCTACCTGGATAACATTCTTGAGCAGGATGATGCTGAAACGCTTGGTGCAAAGATCAGCGAAAGCGAATTTGCCAGTGATTTGGTGTACCGCACCCTTAGTAGCACTCGTAAAGCAAATCTGAGTGCACCTCCTCTGGATGGGAAGGGAGTTGGAGCGGATCCAAATACGGTTGCAGAATACCTGGATAATACGCTCAGTGAATCCCGGATACCCGGTTTCGAGAAAGTCTGTTTAGAGTCCGATATGTACCTCAGCGAGGTTGCCTGTTGTCACAGCATTCTATCGAATTGCATGGACCAGCCGGTTGCGATCAAAAATGACACTCGCGATCACATTGTCAGTGCGGTCCAACAGTCGATTACACAAGCCGAGCAGTTAGAGCAGTTAGAAGAAACTCGGCCAGCTTTGGAAAACCTGATTCAGCCCAAGCCAGCCGGAGTTCCGGAATATATCAACACAAAAGCTCATCCTTTGTGGCGTGCCACAGTGATTCTTACGTTTCTTTTGCTGATGGCTATTATTGGCCTGCGTGCTGTCGGACCCTTTGATACCACTCATCCCTGGGTGGGTTCCTTCTTTGAAGATTCCATAGATCAATCCGACGTACAGCCGGTTCCTACGCCATTGGAAGATCCCGAGTCGGATAGTACTGCGGACCTTTCTCAGCAATCAGCGATAGACCTGCAGACTTCACAAGACTCGTCTTTACAGCCGACTCCCACCACAGACGATTTCGATGTTATGGATTCGCAGTCGCCTGAAACACAAGTGCTTCCCAATAACACCGGTGTTTCGATGTTGTCGGATGGAGGTGCGTTTGGCGAGTTACTATCTGACAGCCAGCCTTTGTTGCGTGCCGAAGACGGTGCCTTGAATCGTCTCGTGAGTGGTGCGCAAGTGCTGGTAGGTGATGCCTTAGTGAGTATTCCGGAGTTTCGTCCCGAGTTACTGTTGAACGACGGCACGAAACTTCTCTTAGCTGATGCTTCCGGACTTGAAACGAGTTTGTTACAAGAAGACACCCTGAACTTGTACCTCGCTCACGGAAAACTCGTGATCCAGGGGGGAGAGCTTATCACTTACAAATATCGTTTACAGGCTGGGGATGTCGAATTCGACGTTGTGTTGAATAATCCTCAGGCAGTCGTGGCTTTGGAAAGCGTGCCCTATCAAACAGCTGAGGGTGAAGTCAGCCGACTGGTAAGACTGGTAGTCAACCATCATGTAACGGTTTCAGATCTCTCATCCCAGACAGATTTACCGGCAGCATTGGACGCCAGCCTCACCTCCTATGTGGTATTCACCGGGAATTCGGTTGTGACGCGAGAAACTCATTTACCAGAGTGGGCGACTGACGGGCCTTCGGATTCGATCATGTCGGAAGCTCAGGCTGCCTTCATCGAATCCATTGTGGAAGGTGATGATTTTGTCCAACAGCTTCAGAGAATCTACGAATCTCACCGGTTGGTCAACGTCCGCCGATTGGCTGCCTACAGCTTGATGGAGCTGGGGGATGCAATTGCTCTGTTGGGCGTACTCAATGACCAAGCTTATCGGGCCTACTGGCATCAGGACATAAAAGTGCTGCAGGCCTTTTGCCATCGTGATGTGAAGAGTCGAGCATTGGTGGAATCGGCATTGATGTCCTATTCAAGCGATAATACGCAGCAGCTGTTATCGTTTTTGACTGAATATAGTGACGAGCAGCTTCTCAGTGGTGTTGCGGACGACATGATAGATCAACTGGAGTCACAGATCATGGTGGAGCGAGTGATTTCTTTTTATCGTTTGCAGCAAATCACTGGAAAGACCTTACTGTACAAGCCTCAGGAAAACCCACAGCGTCAGACATTACCGATTCGTGAATGGCGAGAGTTATTAACGGATAATATGGTGATCAACCGTGATGTTGAACTAGCGGCCAGACTGCTGTCGAAATAGTTGGGTGGCAAGCGATACGACGGCTTTTACTTTCTATTTGAATGTTTTTAGACTGTAAAAAAATTACTTTACTAACACCACACGCATATCCCAAGAGTCCAGTGTCTTCTAAGGCAGTCAAAATGGGTCGCTGGAGAAAGGAATTTTGATCCAGGGTGGGTGATTTGCTCAGATTCACCAAAAGGGTGGAAATCGAACCCTTTTCTCAGTAGTGCAATGGGGGTAAACTAAATTGGTCGAACTGTCAGAGTTTTGACAGCCGGTGGTTCCCGAACCAACGGATTCGTTCTCTGGTGATTTGGCCAAAATTGCACAACCTAGAAGCAATGCCGAACGGCTGAGGTCCTGACAAAGGGCTAGGGCCAGAAGCCATGACGGCTTTTTCTTCTCCGACTGGTACACCTATTTGGTTACTCTATTCAAAAGGAGGGCAAGCATGCTAATTGGTATCTCTGCAAGGCACGGTCATATTGGTCACCGCACACAAGAGCGGATTCAGGGAAAGATCGGCAAACTACTTCGATTTTATAACCGTTTGACGTCTATCGAAGTGACGGTCGATTTAGAGCATCGAGAGAGTCCTGTTGCTGAAATCCGGGCTACTCTTGAACGCCACGACGATTTTGTAGCGACTTATACTGCACCAAGTATAGTGGCTGCCGTCATGGGCGCTGAACGAAAATTGGAACAGCAAATACGACGTTACAAGGACAAGAAAAAACACAAACATCGTTCGCCTCATGGCAAGCGATCGGCGGTGCCCGATTTTAGACCTGAGGTGAACTAACCGGTTCGATCTTCCCGAGATTGGGTGGGTCAGAATGCAGGATAGCAAATCAACTACGAATTACCGTTGGTGAAAATGAATACCAGGCATGGTTCCTAAAAAGAATGACTCCCGGGTGGAGTGATTCTTTGGCGTGTCTAAGCGGTGATTCCTAAGAAGTGATTACAGATTGGGGTAAGTCCCCGGACTTTGGTCATTGTTTCTCGTTCACGTGGTTAACTAGGTGAATGTTATGAAGGTTGAAAGCGACTTGGAAGGCATTTTGTCTTCCGAGGCGTTTGCGTTATTCCTGCCTGACAAATCTGCAGGTTTCAGGTTTGATCGTTCCGATCAGATTATCTAAGGAATCAATCGCAATGAAATTTGCAGACTTCATGTGTGAATCCGCTATTTGCGTGGATGTTAAGGCTACCGACAAAGTCGGAGTCATTCAGGAATTAGTCAACTCACTGGTTTCATCCGGTCAGGTCAAAGAAGAAGACCGTGACTCGATTGTCGAGGCAATCATGAAACGCGAAGAGTTGGGTAGTACCGGCATCGGGCGCGGAGTAGCCGTTCCTCACACAAAACACTCAAGTGTTGAAAGCTTGATTGGAACTGTCGGCGTGAGTGCCGAAGGTGTTGAATTTGACAGTTTAGACGGAGAGAAGGTACAGCTATTGTTTTTGCTGGTATCCCACCCGGATCGTCCTGGTGATCACCTGCGAGCTCTGGAAAATATCTCCCGTCAGCTGCGTGACGATACATTTTGCCGTTTTCTCAAACAGAGTAAAACAGCCAAAGATATCGCTCAGTTATTGGAAGAAGCAGACAACAATCAGTTTGCTTCTTAGCTGTTGAATCGCTTGCTGGACTAGCATTCGTTCAGGTCAACCCAAAGAGGCCCGCGCATAACAAGTGCTCGAAGGTCGCTTAGGCCAGACCCTGAATGTGGAAAATGAGTCGTGTCGAGTAGGCCGAAGGCGATAGCTAAGATTTGGAATCAATAGTAGAGAATTATTACTCCAACAGGACATTAGGAATCTAGCGACGTTGATTATGTCATCGGATATTCAGACGAAATCGGTAACCATCTCGAATGAGGAGGGCTTACATGCCCGGCCGGCAAGTCTGTTTGCGCGAATGGCGAATCAGTTTAATGCTCAGATTATGGTTTCTCGCGGTGATGAGTCGGTGGATGGTAAGAGCATCCTGTCGATTCTGACGTTGGGAGCGACTCAGGGTGTTCAGTTAATTATCCGGGCAGAAGGCGCGGATGCTGATGTGGCTGTCCAACAGCTCAGTCAGCTGGTTGAATCAGGATTTGACGAATAGACCATTGATAGTATGACGGAATCTCTTCGTGAGTGTTTCCGCCCCCCTCCTGAATAACTCAACCTCCAGCCTGATCTGCCGACAAGTCGGTATGAGTGTCATTCCGGCTTGCTAGGACTAAACGTACATTTTTGCTACACGTAGCATGCACGCGACTGTAGCCACCAGCAGTACTCGTATTCGGAGCTGCCAGCAAAGCAGATTCGGATCCAAACCTAGTACCGTTGGGATGAGGGATGTAATGCAGATACTTGAGGGTATCGCAGTTTCTCCAGGCGTAGCCATTGGAGAGGTTGTGGTCATTGATAACGAGGGATTTCGGATTCCCACGCGTTTCGTAACCCGGGATGCGGTGGATGAAGAAGTGCTGCGCGTGCAACACGCGTTTGACAGCGTGGCAGCAGAGATCTCGCGTAATCATGAACGCATCGCCTCTCAACTTGGAATGCAGTACGGAGCGATCTTTGCTGCTCATCTACAGATGCTCCAGGATCCCACTTTGGTTTCAGAAGTCACCAGTATGATTTCTGAAAAACATCATTCGGCTGAATACGCCGTTTCCAAGACGCTCCGCCGGTATGCCAAGATCTTTCAGGAATTGGACGATCATTATATGGCCGAACGCGCTCATGATTTCTTTGATCTGGAAAAGAATCTGCTTGGCAAACTATTAGGGCGCCGCCGGGAATCACTGAGTAAAATCTCGACACCTGCCATCGTGTTGGCTCATAATTTGACACCCAGTGAAACAGCGAAACTCGATCCCCGGTTTGTCCTGGGGTTTGCAACGGAAGTGGGCGGCCCCAGTTCGCATACGGCGATTGTCGCCAAAGGTCTTGAAATTCCTGCCGTGGTGGGAACTGGAAATTTCCTCACCGATGTATCCGGCGGTGATGTGGTGATTGTGGATGGAGATCACGGGCAGGTGGTCCTTAATCCGGACGATAAAACGCTGCATCAGTATCAGGAAGAACTAGAACAACACCGCAGTCTGGCCGCAGAACTTTCTGTTTTGCGTGACCTGCCTGCGGAAACGACTGATGGTGTTCGTATCCAATTGGGTGCCAACATCGAATTTCCGCACGAAGTGAACGCCTGTCGTGAACGTGGTGCGGATGGGATTGGTCTTTATCGAACTGAGTTTCTCTACTTGGGAACCGAGGAAGAACCAACCGAAGAAGATCATTACCGAGCCTATGCTCATGTGATTCAATCCATGGGTAACCGTCAGGTAGTGTTCCGTACACTTGATTTGGGAGCTGACAAATTGGGTCAGCTACCACGTCACGAAGAAGAGAATAACCCGTTTTTGGGTGTCCGTAGTATTCGTCTTTCTCTGCGAAATCTTGATTTGTTTCGAGTGCAGTTGCGAGCATTAATTCGAGCCAGTGCTTTAGGACCGGTGCGAGTGATGTTTCCGATGATCTCGACTCTGCAGGAGCTTCGTCAGGCAAAGATGTTGCTTATCGACACCATGGAAGACTTAGTCGAAGACGGATATGAGCTCAAAGAGAAGCTCGAAATTGGAATCATGGTCGAGGTACCATCCGCAGTTTTGATGCTCGATAAATTCCTCAAAGAAGTGGATTTTATCAGTATCGGAACCAATGACCTGATTCAATACTGCCTGGCGGTGGATCGTAGCAATAAGGATGTGGCCAACCTATACCGAGCCAGTGATCCTGCTGTGTTACGACTCATTGAATCGACGATTCGTCAGTCCAACAAAGCCGGTGTGCCTGTCAACTTGTGTGGTGAAATGAGTACATCACCGAAGTACGTGCCGCTGTTGCTTGGTCTTGGATTACGCTCGTTGAGTGTCCCGCCAATTTCTGTACCTGAGATTAAACAGGTATGCCGAAGTGTCAGTATTGAACAATGCGAAACGATCGCCCGGCGTGTTATGGAATTAGAAGGCGCGTTGGAGGTTGATGCCTACCTCACCGATCAACTCAGGCAGATTTTCCCGGAACTCGCGATTTAATCCGCAGCTCACGCCGGAAAACCTTGCCTACAAAACAACGAAAGAAAATCGATGAAAAAAGAAATGGTAATTAACGTGGCACAGCCCGAAGAATGTCGGGTGGCCGTCATTGAAGATGGCCAGTTAGAAGAGCTGCATGTTGAGCGTGCCAGCCAGGATAACTATGTCGGCAATATCTACAAAGGAAAAGTGGTCAATCTGGAACCTGGTATTCAGGCTGCCTTTGTTGACTTTGGCGTCGGGCGGAATGGCTTTTTGCACATCAGCGACGTGGAGCCTCAATACTACCGTCAAGGTGGCTATGATCCCCAGGTGCCTGTCGAAGAACAAAACAAGGAATTGGCTGCCCAGCGTCGTCCGCAGCGAGGACGAGGCCGTAAGCGTCACTGGAATGGCGGG
>CETM01057342.1_pt1 | contig 29449 bp, 34 predicted proteins | sample 361451 | NCBI WGS metagenome assembly CETM01 (sample SAMEA2622690, study PRJEB7988) | marine metagenome | isolation source: saline water (ENVO:00002010), including
CTTCCCGCTCGGCTCGACGAATCGAGCCAGACGAGGGCGCCCGCAAGCCGGGTACAAATCGGCGCCTAAAAAAAAGTGGGGTGAATCTTAGGGCGCCCACCGTGGGGTGTCAACGACCCTGGTACAAGTTTCGGCTAATGGCGCCCATAACCAGTGCATATCGCTGTCAGCGAGGCGAGATGCGCCAGATGTATATCATAAGGCGCGCGGCGTGCCTTGCGTCAGGCATTCCCTGCATTTATCAAGGACGTTGCCTGGAACGATGCCAAGCCCCATGGCGAGATGTCACCTGACTCCCTCAACGCTCTGGGCTTTCTCGACTCTCTCGATAAGACCCTGCTGGATGGGCGCTTAGGCTGGTAGAATCGACCGTTTGGGGGCGCCGAGTCGCCCGGATGATGTCGCACGCAGAGGATCGCCATGTTTACCGGTATTGTTCAAGGCACCGCCACCCTGGTGTCAGTGACCGACAAAGAAAACTTCCGGACCTTCGAAATGGCACTGCCGCCTGAGCTATGCGAAGGGCTTCAAACTGGCGCCTCGGTGGCGCATAACGGGGCCTGCCTGACCGTGACGGCCATCGAGGGTAGTCATGTATGGGTGGACCTGATGCGCGAAACGCTGCGACTGACCAACCTTGGTGCAGTGGAAGTGGGGGATCGCATCAATATAGAGCGTGCAGCGCGCTTTGGTGACGAGATCGGCGGCCATGCCATGTCAGGCCATGTGGTCTGCATGGCAGAGCTGGTCGAGCTGGAGGAGGCGCCCAACAATCGTCGCCTGTGGTTCGAGGTGCCTGCTGCCCATGGCCGCTTCCTGTTCGACAAGGGCTACGTTGGCGTGGACGGCATCAGCCTGACGATCGGCGAAGTGCGGCCTGGTGACGGGGCGGCAGCGCCGCGCTTCTGCGTGAATTTGATCCCCGAGACCCTGGCACGGACCACGCTTGGCGACCGCAAGCCCGGTGATTACGTCAATATCGAGATCGATCCCCAGACCCAGGCGATCGTCGAGACCGTCGAGCGGGTAATGGCCAGCCGTGGCTGATTGCAGGCGCGACGGAGTTGACCATTTCGTCAACTTTTCGTTGGCGGGTCTGTGTGTCCCTGGCCCGGCGATTGCTTGTAGATAGTCTAGCGAATGCCATGACAGCGCAGGATGCCTGTCATGACCCATAGCAGCGGCCGGTGATCCCATGAGGCTCGCCGGCCGTGTCGTATCAGGATGCCGCCTATCGCATCGGCCTTGGCCGATGGGGTAAGATATGCGGCTTTTCTCGCACCCGGACCATCAGAGTCCACGCGCCAGGGTAGGGTAACGCCGATGTTGAAACGACTGCTCGACAACCACTTCAAGCTCAGCGAACACGGCACCAATGTTCGCACCGAGATCATCGCCGGGGTCACGACCTTCCTGACCATGGCTTACATCATCTTCGTCAACCCTAGCATCCTGTCGGAAGCCGGGGTCGACTACGGCGCAGTGTTCGTCGCTACCTGTGTGGCGGCCGCCATCGGCTGTCTGATCATGGGGCTGTGGGCCAACTATCCCATCGCCATGGCGCCGGGCATGGGGCTCAATGCTTTCTTCACCTACGGCGTGGTGCTGGGCATGGGGTACTCCTGGGAGACTGCGCTGGGCGCTGTCTTCCTGTCGGGCCTGACCTTTTTTCTGCTCAGTGTCTTTCGCATCCGCGAGTGGATCATCAACTCGATCCCCATGACCCTGCGCCTGGGGATCGCGGCGGGTATCGGCCTGTTCCTGGCGATGATCGCCTTGAAGAACGCCGGTATCGTGGTCGATAACCCGGCAACCCTGGTATCGCTCGGTGATCTGACCAAGCCATCGGCGCTGTATGCCCTGGGGGGCTTCTTCGTGATCACCGCGCTGTCCTACCTGCGGGTCACCGGCGCGGTAATGATCGGCATCCTGGGTGTTACCGTGCTGTCGATGCTGCTGGGCCACAACGATTACGGCGGTGTGATGTCGATGCCGCCCTCTGTGGCACCGACCTTCATGGCCATGGATGTTGCCGGTGCCTTCAACGTGGCGATGTTCAGCGTGATCTTCGCCTTTCTGTTCGTTGACCTCTTCGACACCTCCGGCACCCTGATCGGCGTTGCTCATCGGGGCGGGCTGCTCGACAAGGATGGCAAGCTGCCACGGCTGGGTCGTGCCATGATGGCCGACTCCACCGCTTCGATGGCGGGTGCTGCACTGGGTACCTCGACCACCACCAGCTACATCGAGAGCGCGTCGGGTATCGCCGCAGGCGGCCGCACGGGTCTCACCGCCGTGGTGGTGGGTGCGCTGTTCCTGATCAGCCTGTTCTTCTCGCCGCTGGCCGGCTCGATTCCCGCCTATGCAACGGCCGGGGCACTGCTTTACGTGGCATCCTTGATGGCGGGCAGCCTGGCGCATGCCGACTGGGATGACGCCACTGAGGCCGCGCCGGTGCTGATCGCCGCGCTTGCCATGCCGCTGACCTTCTCGATTGCCGAGGGTATCGCGCTTGGGTTCATCAGCTACGCTGCCATCAAGGCCCTGTCAGGCCGCTTCAGCGACCTGAACCCGGCGGTAATCGTGCTGGCGATTGTCTTTGCCCTCAAATTCTTCTTCCTCGACTGACCACTGGACTCGATCTTCGATGAGCATCTACGGCGACTACATCAAATCCGTGATTCGCACCGTCCCCGACTGGCCGAACCCGGGGGTCAACTTCCGTGATATCACGCCGCTTTTGCAGAACAGTGCGGCTTTTCGCAAGCTGATCGACAGCTTCGTGCATCGCTACCAGGAAATGGATCTGGACGCGATCGCGGCTATCGACGCCCGCGGCTTCATCATCGGCGCACCCTTGGCCTATGAACTCGGTTGCAGCTTCGTGCCGGTGCGCAAGAAAGGCAAATTGCCGTTTCGCACCATCAGCGAGACCTACACCCTCGAGTACGGTCAGTCTGAAGTCGAGCTGCATGCCGATGCCTTCCAGCACGGTGATCGCATCCTGCTCGTCGATGACCTGATCGCCACCGGCGGCACCATGTGTGCGGCGGCCAAGCTAATCACCCGCTCCGGCGGTCACGTGGTCGAGACCGCGACCATCATCGACCTGCCAGAGCTCGGCGGTTCCGACAAGATCCGCGAGGCCGGTTTTGGCGTCTTCGCTGTCTGCTCTTTCACCGAGGACGAGTAAGCCTCGTCCCCCGTTACGTTTTTGGTAATTCGTCATGAGCGCCAACCGCTATCAGCAACACTTCATCGTTTCCTGGGACCAGCTGCATCGCGATGTCCGCGAGCTCTGCCATCAACTGGTCGAGCGTGACTTCAAGGGCATCGTCGCCATCACTCGCGGTGGTCTGATCCCGGCCGCCTTGATCGCCCGTGAGCTCAACCTGCGCCTGATCGATACCGTGTGCATCAAGAGCTACGACCACATGGACCAGGGGGGGCTCGATGTCATGAAAGGCGTCGATCACGACGGCGATGGCTGGTTGCTGGTGGATGATCTGGTCGATACCGGCAAGACGGCTCGCAGGGTGCGCGAAATGCTGCCCAAGGCCCACTTCGCGACCGTCTACGCCAAGCCGGATGGCCGTCCGCTGGTCGATCAGTTCCTGACCGAAGTGGGGCAGGATTGCTGGATACAGTTCCCCTGGGACATGGGCGTGGCCTATGTCGAGCCGTTGGCCGATCGCGTGCGTGGCGAGGCCTCCGGCGAAACCGATGCCTGAGGTCGAGATGTCGGAAAGCATGTCAGCGCAACACCCCTTGCCGGAAAGCTGGGATCGTCATCTGGGGGCAGAGTTCGACGCCCCCTACATGCAGGCGCTGCGTGACGCCCTGGCCAAGGACAAACGCGAGCGGCGGATCATCTATCCGCACTCGTCGAACTGGTTTCGTGCCTTTCAACTGACGCCGCTCGACCAGGTCAAGGTCGTGATTCTCGGCCAGGACCCTTATCACGGTCCGGACCAGGCGCACGGGCTGTGCTTTTCGGTGCAGCCTGGGGTCAAGCTGCCGCCGTCGCTTCGGAACATCTACAAGGAGCTGGCCAGCGACCTTGGCTGCACGCCGGTCGATCACGGCCATCTCGAGTACTGGGCGCGCCAGGGCGTGCTGTTGCTCAATACTGTGTTGACCGTCGAGGCGGGGCAGGCGGCGTCACACCGGGGGCGCGGATGGGAAACCTTCACCGACAGGGCGATTGCCGCCGTCAATAAGCACTGCGCGCCCTGTGTCTTTCTGCTTTGGGGCAGTCATGCCCGCCAGAAGAAGGCGCTGATCGATACCGGTCGCCATCTGGTCCTGGAGTCGCCGCACCCGTCGCCGCTCTCGGCCCATCGTGGTTTCTTTGGCAATCATCACTTTTCAAAGGGCAATGCCTTCCTCGCTGCGCATGGCCGTGAGCCCATTGATTGGCAGCTACCCGCTCAGCCTTAACCTCGTCGACCGATACGGGTAGAATGTTGCGCAATTTGTGCATGATCTTCATGCGACAAAGCCGTCATTCGTCCCCATCCCGTCGCCCGAAGAGGTCCGCCGCCATGAGCGTTCACGCCATCAACCATCCCTTGGTCAAGCACAAGCTCGGCCTGATGCGCGCCAATGACATCAGCACCAAGAGCTTCCGTGAGCTGGCTGGAGAAGTGGCCAAGCTGCTGACCTACGAAGCCACTCAGGACCTGGAGCTCGAGCCGACCACCATCGAAGGCTGGAGCGAAGAGCCGATCCAGATCGACCAGATCAAGGGCAAGAAAGTCACCATCGTACCGATCCTGCGTGCGGGTCTTGGCATGCTCGACGGCGTCACCGACCTGATTCCCAGCGCCCGTATCAGCGTGGTGGGGCTCTATCGCAATGAAGAGACGCTAGAGCCGGTGCCGTACTTCGCCAAGTTCGCCAACGATATCGAAGAGCGTCAGGCCATCGTCATCGACCCGATGCTGGCCACTGGCGGCTCGATGGTGGCGACGCTGGACATGCTGCGCGAGCGCGGCTGCCAGCAGATGAAGGTCATCGTGCTGGTTGCGGCCCCGGAAGGGATCAAGCGTGTCCAGGAGTCTTACCCGGACATCGAGATCTACACCGCGGCGATTGACGAGCGCCTCGACGAGAACGGCTATATCGTGCCGGGCCTCGGTGATGCCGGCGACAAGATCTTCGGGACTCGCTGAATCGTGATCTGATAGAGCAAACGCCCCTGACGTCACCACGCAGGGGCGTTTTGCTGTGCGCTGCTTTTTCCTGAGCCCTGATGGCAGGGCCTGGTTGCTTTGTTTATCACCTTTTGTTTATCACCTTTTTGTTTCTGGCCTTGGAGAACCTGATATGACCGATACGGTGGCCGGCCGTCAGCCGACACAATCCTTGCCGCGCACCCTGCTGACCGGGGTGCAGATGCTGTTCGTCGCCTTCGGTGCCCTGGTGCTGGTGCCGCTGCTGACGGGGCTCGATCCTAACGTGGCGCTGTTCACGGCGGGGGTGGGCACGCTGGTGTTTCACGGCGTTACCCGCCAGAGCGTGCCGGTGTTCTTGGCCTCGTCGTTTGCCTTCATCGCGCCTATCCAAGGCTCGGTTCAGAGCTTCGGCATTCCCGCGACCATGGGCGGCCTGATGGCGGCGGGTCTGGTCTATGTGGTGATTTCCCAGTTCGTGCGGCTCAAGGGGACCGCCTGGCTGCATCACTTGCTGCCGGCGGTGGTGGTAGGGCCGGTGATCATGGTCATCGGCCTGGCGTTGGCCCCGGTGGCCGTGGACATGGCAACCGGCGAGACCAGCGACGCCATCGGCTATGGCCAGGCACTGGTGTTGTCCATGGCAAGCCTGCTGGTGACGCTGGTACTGGCGGTCTTCGGTCGTGGCCTGATTCGCCTGGTGCCGATCATGGGTGGCATCGCTACCGGCTATGTACTGGCGTTGTTGATGGGGGTGGTCGACTTCACGCCGGTCAATGAGTCGGCCTGGCTGGCGCTGCCGTCCTTCACGGCCCCGACTTTTCATTGGGCTGCGATCCTGTTCATGATCCCGGTGGCCATCGCACCGGCGGTGGAGCATATCGGCGATATGGTCGCCATCGGTTCGGTGACCAAGAAGAACTACCTCGAGAAACCGGGTCTGCATCGCACCCTGCTGGGCGATGGCCTGGCCACCAGCGTGGCGGCACTGTTCGGGGGACCGCCCAATACGACCTATTCCGAAGTGACCGGTGCCGTGACCCTGACGCGAGCCTTCGACCCGCGGATCATGATGATCGCTGCCGTGACCGCCATCGTGCTGGCTTTCCTCGGCAAGCTCGGCTCGCTTTTGCAGACCATCCCCGCTCCGGTGATGGGCGGTATCATGACGCTGCTGTTTGGCTCGATCGCGGTGGTGGGCATGAACACCCTGGTGCGCGCCGGCCACTCGCTGACGGCACCGCGCAACTTGGTGGTGGTATCGCTGATTCTGGTCTTCGGTATTGGCGGCATGCAGGTGGGTGGCGGTCAGTTCACTCTGCAGGGCGTGAGCCTGGCCGCGCTGGTGGGCATCGTGCTCAACGCCGTGTTGCCGCCGGCCAAGGAAGGAGAATAGGCCCCAAGCTGAACACCGAAGGGGCTGTCGACCTGAAAGATCGAGGCCTCAGACGTGATGTTGCTCATCCCCGCCGTCAGAGAAGGACGGTGGGGTATTGGCGCTGACGATCACGCATTCGCTGTCGCCTGTATTGCGAAAGCGGTGGGGCAGGCGTGAGTCGAAGTAGTAGGCGTCGCCTGCCTGCAACTGCTGCACCTCATCGGCGACCTGCAGTTCGATGGCGCCGGCGATCACCACGCCGCCTTCTTCTCCCTCGTGCTCCAGCATCTCCTCACCGGTATCCGCACCGGGGGGGTAGTGCTCGTGGATGATCGACATGCTGCGGTTGGGCCTGCGCGCGCCCACCAGCTTCCACGAAAGGGTGCCGTCGCCGATCTCGGTAAGTTCGCTGGAGGGATAGAAGACCTGCTCCTGAGACTCGCTTTCACCGGCGAAGAACTCGCTGATCGATACCGGCATGGCATCGAGAATCTTCTTCAGCGAGCTGACCGAAGGGCTGACACTGTTCTGCTCGATCAGCGAAATGGTGCTGTTGGTGACTCCGGCCCGTTTGGCCAGTTCGCGTTGTGACAGCTCTCGCGACAAGCGCAATTGCTTGAGGCGATTGCCGACGTCGAATCCACTCATGGTCGGCCCTTGTTGAACATCTTTGACAGCATGATACCCACTCATGAGCGGGAACTTAAGTGCGCGGCGGTTTCTTATCTAAGACCATGGTGGGCAACTTGCATCATGAGGGTTCGTGGCGGGAAGCTTTGCGTTAGGCTGTCACCAGCGATAATCCTTGTGAATCAGGGATAAAACGAGGGCTTAAGATGACGCATGATGAAGTGACAGGTCTGATTTTGGCCGGCGGCCAGGGGCGACGCATGGGCGGTCGTGACAAGGGGTTAGAGCCCTTTGGGTCCGCGCGGCTGGTCGAACATGCCAGACGCTGTCTCGAGGGCCGGGTGGCCGAGGTGCTGATCAATGCCAACCGGCATATCGATGAGTATCGGACGCTGGGCAGTCGGGTGGTCTGTGATCGAGAAAGCGGTTACCAGGGCCCCTTGATGGGCATCTGGAGTGGCCTCGAGGCCGCCGACACACCTTGGGTAGTCGTCGTGCCCTGCGATAGCCCGGCGCTGCCTGAAGACCTGGTGGAGCGCCTGATCGCCGCGATCGGCGAGGCCGATATCGCCGTTGCCCATGATGGCGAGCGGGATCATCCGGTAGTGGCCTTGATTCGCCGAGACCTCGCCGAGGATCTTGGCGAGGCTCTGCGCGAGGGCGAGCGCAAGATCGACCGCTGGTACGCTCGTCATACCTGGACCCGGGCGGATTTCAGCGACTGCCCCGCCGCCTTTGCCAATCTCAATACCGAAGCCGACAAGGCCCGGCTGGCCCAGCAGCTGCGAGCCGATGACGCCTGAGCCGGCAAGCAGATGCCGCATGACAAGCCATTCATGACAAGCCATTCATGACAAGCCATTCATGACAAGGTGCCCATGACTCTGCGTCTTCAAACCAGGTCGTCATCAGAACATCGGTCACCGGATAGAGTCGTTACGCTAGGCGTTGCAAACAGAAGAGTCATCAAATGAAAGGTCGTCACACTAAGGGGAGCCGCAGGACATGAGCGAGCAGGCCGAACATCGATTGCCGCTGGCCGATGAGCCCTTGCCGTTGCTATGCATTGCGGCCTGGAGCGGCACGGGCAAGACGACCCTGTTGGAGGCGCTGCTGCCGAGGCTGGCGGCGCGGGGTATTCGTGCGGCGGTCATCAAGCATGCCCATCACCAGTTCGATATCGATCAGCCCGGCAAGGATAGTCACCGCCTGCGCGAGGCCGGTGCTGCGCCGATGCTGATTGCTTCACGCTCTCGCACTGCACTGATGATCAATACGCCGGGCCAGGATGAGCCCGACCTGGCGGCGCTGATCGAGCAGGTGCGACCGTTGAGCCCGGACCTGGTGCTGATCGAAGGCTTCAAGGCCTGGCCGTTGCCCAAGCTGGAACTGCACCGCCCATCGCTTGGTAAACCGCTGCGCGCCGTCGCGGATCCGTGGGTGAGGGCGGTGGCCAGCAGTGCACCGCTGAGTCTGCCGGCGGGCGTGGAGTCGCTGTTCCTGGATGACCTGGAGGCGCTCACCGACTGGGTGGCGGCCTGGCCCGGCCGCTGGCCAGAGCAGCGCGGCCTGCCGGCACGCCAGCAGAATGCTTCCCAGGGGGCGTCGACATGAGCCTGTCCTGCTTCGACCTCGGTGAACGCATGCTGTCGGTGGAGGAAGCCCTGGAGGCGATTCTCGGTTTCTCGGCTAGCTCCTCTCCGGCGCAGGAAACCTTGCCTCTGTCGTCATCGCTGGGGCGCGTGTTGAGTGAGGACGTTACCTCGCCGGTCAACGTGCCCCAGAATACCAATGCGGCCATGGATGGCATTGCCGTGGCATGGCCCTTGAGGCCACAAGAGCAGGCGCAAGGCCAGCCAAGCAGTCAGGCACACGGCTCACCGGCGCTTCCCGAGTCCTGGACGCTAGTCGGAAAGTCTCTGGCCGGCCATGGCTATCACGATGCCGTGCCCGAGTACGCCGCCGTGAGCATCACCACCGGCGCCCCGATGCCGCCGGGCACCGATACGGTGATCATGAGCGAGCAGCTCGAAGAAGCGCCATCCGAGGGCGGTCACGAGCGAGTGATCGTGACGCGGCCAGAGACGGTCAAGATTGGCCAGCATGTGCGTCAGGCGGGGGAAGACGTGCCGCGGGGAGCGGTAGCCCTGACCGCCGGCACTCGGCTTGCTGCCGAGCACCTTGGGTTGCTGGCCTCGCTGGGTGTCGATCGCGCCCGAGTGGCGCGGCAATTGAGGGTGGCGATCTTCTCGACCGGCGACGAGGTCACGGCTCCCGGCGAACCGCTGCCCGCAGATGGCATCTTCGATGCCAACCGCTTCTCACTGCGCGGTCTGCTGACGGCCCTCGGCGTCGAGGTCATCGACCTTGGCATTCTCGCCGATGCGTCGCAGGGGATGGCCAGGGCGCTGGAAGAGGCGGCCGCAGTGGCCGACATGGTGATCACCAGCGGCGGCGTCTCAGTTGGCCAGGCGGACTGGATCAAGCCGGCGCTGGCCGAAACCGGCGAGCTGGGTTTCTGGCGTATCGCCATGCGCCCAGGCCGACCATTGGCCTTCGGGCGGCTCGGGGCTGAGCGCGTGCCCTTCTTCGGTCTGCCGGGAAATCCGGTGGCGGTGATGGTGACCTTTTTGCAGTTCGTCCAGCCGTTGATCAGACGCCTGCAGGGGGAGCATGCCTGGCAGCCGCTGCGGCTCATCGCCCGCGCCGAGGAATCGCTCAAAAGTCGCAGCGGACGCGTGGACTTCCTGCGCGGGGTCTATCACGCTGATGAGAGCGGGCAGCTCTGGGTGCGCAGCACCGGTCGCCAGGGGTCCGGTATCCTGTCTTCAATGGTTGCCGCCAACTGCCTGATCGAAATCTCGGCACCTTGCGCGGGCATCGAAGCCGGCGAAACGGTGACGCTTCAGCCATTTATGCATCGCGGCTAAGGGTGCGATACTGTGTGGTATCCGATCCACTTTACGAGCGGGTGATCCTGTATGAGCCTGACCCACCTTAACGCCCGCGGCGAAGCCCATATGGTCGACGTGGCCGACAAGGCCGAGAGCCGGCGAGAGGCCGTCGCCAGTGGGCGAATTCGCATGCATCCCGAGACGCTCGCGCTGCTGGCCGATGGTGAATTGCCCAAGGGCGATGTGCTGGCCACGGCGCGCATCGCCGGCATTCAGGCGGCCAAGCGCACCCCTGAGCTGATTCCGCTCTGCCATGCGCTGCTGTTGTCCAAGGTGGCGATCGAGTTCCGTCTCGATGAGCCGACTTCCAGCGTCGAGGTCAGCGCCACCTGTCGGCTCAATGGCCGCACTGGCGTCGAAATGGAAGCGCTGACGGCTGTGTCGGTGGCCTGTTTGACGCTGTACGACATGTGCAAGGCCGTCGACAAGGACATGGAAATCGGCGAGATACGCCTGGAAAGCAAGACCGGAGGCAAGTCAGGCGACTACCGCCGCCAAGCGATATCGTCGCCCATCGTTACCGGCGCCTCGCGCCATGCCGATCCGGGGCTGGCGCTGGATACCGCTGCGCCCTGCATTCACATCAAGTGCCTGGCCGAGCTGCGTGAACGTCTGGGTGTCAGCGATCTCGACCTTCCTTTCGATGCGCTGCAAAGTGCCGATATTGCCGGGTTGAAGGCAGCGCTCACGGCCAAGGATGCCCGTTTTGCCGGACTCAATGAAGGGCGGGTACTCTGCGCGGTCAACCAGGTGATGGGCGGGGATCAGACCCCGCTGACCGATGGTGATGAGGTCGCCTTTTTCCCACCGGTAACGGGAGGTTGATGATGATCCGGGTGCAGCAGGAGGCCTTCGATGTCGGCGTCGAGCAGCAGGCCCTGCTGCAGGGGCGCAGCGATATCGGCGCCACGGTCAGCTTTACCGGCCTGGTGCGTGACTTCAACGAACGACCCGAAGTGACGGCCCTGACCCTCGAGCATTATCCCGGCATGACCGAAAAGGCACTGGAAGCCATTGTTGAAGACGCCTGTGGTCGCTGGCCCCTGCAAGGAGTGCGTCTTATTCACCGCGTGGGATGCCTGGCACCAGGCGACCCGATCGTGCTAGTGGTGGTCGCCAGTGCGCACCGTCGTGCGGCCTTTGAGGCCTGTGATTTCATCATGGATTATCTCAAAACGCGCGCTCCCTTCTGGAAGAAAGAACACACTGCGAGCGGCAATTACTGGGTCGCAGAACGCCCGAGCGATTATCAAGATGCCGCGCGTTGGGAGGAAGCATGGAACAACTGATCGATGACTTCGGTCGCCGCGTCAGCTATGTGCGGATCTCAGTCACCGACCGCTGTGATTTCCGCTGTGTCTACTGCATGAGCGAAGAAATGACCTTTCTGCCGCGTGCTCAGGTGCTGACCCTCGAAGAGCTGGAAATGGTGGCACGCGCCTTTGTCGAGCTCGGTGTCGAGAAGATTCGGCTGACCGGCGGCGAACCTCTGGTCAGGCGTGGTATTGGCCAGTTGGTCGGTGATATCGGTGCGCTGCCCGGGCTCAAGGATTTCGCCATGACCACCAATGGCGCCAGCCTCGACAAGCATGCTCAGGTGCTGCGCGAAGGGGGGCTCGAGCGGCTCAATATCAGCCTCGATTCACTGGACCCCGAGCGCTTTCGTCAACTCACCAGAACCGGCGAGCTGGAGAAAGTGATAGCCGGTATTCGCGCCGCCAAGGCCGCCGGTTTTTCGCGCATCAAGCTCAACGCTGTCATCCTCAAGGGCCGTAACGACGATGAAGTGCTGGATCTGGTGGAGTTTGCCCGCGAAGAGGGGCTCGATATCAGTTTCATCGAAGAGATGCCGTTAGGCGACGTCTCCGACCATTCCCGGGCAGAGACCTTCTGCTCGAGCGATGAAGTGCAGGCGCTGATCGAGTCGCGTTACCCGCTCCTGGCCTCGGCTGAATCCACCGCAGGGCCTTCACGGTATTTCCGCATGGCCGACAGCGAGACTCGCATCGGCTTTATTTCGCCGCACAGTCACAATTTCTGCTCCTCCTGCAATCGCGTCAGGGTCACGGTAGAAGGGCGTTTGCTGCTGTGCCTGGGTAACGAACACTCCGTGGACCTTCGCGAAGTGCTGCGCCGATATCCCGGTGATATGGAGGCGCTCAAGGCTCGGATCATCGAGGCGATGCCGCTCAAGCCTGAGCGACATTACTTCACCACCGACGGTGACGTGCAGGTGGTTCGCTTCATGAACATGACCGGGGGCTGAGCCTTTTTCAGCGACATACCGAGAGCGTTATAAATAAAAACCGACCCACGGGGCCGGTTTTTTTTATGAATAAAGAGGCGGCTATTTCTTGCCAAGTAACGCCCTGTGCATATACTTTTCTTTTCAGTAGTTAACGGTTCTTTAGCACTGACACGTGGAGAAGCCAATGTCATCGGAAACCCTTGAGCGTATCGCCCGCAATAAGAATGTCGCGCGCGCAGCCGCACGGCAGCTGAGCATGGAGCAGCTTCACAAACTGGCTGAAGTCATTGGCGAAGTCATCGAACACAAGCAGGAAGAAGAGCGTGAGCGTCAGCAGGAAGAGCGAATGAAGGAGCAGAAGCTCGCTGAGATTCGTGAAGCCATCAATGATGCCGGGCTTTCCGTGGATGATCTGGTGCCAGAGCAGCCCAAGCGCCGTCGTGGCCGCCCACCGAAGGATGCCAAACAGTCCTGATCATTGGCTGTCGCGTGATGTTCCACGGTAAGGGCTGATGTTCGTCCAATAGCGAATCGCGAACGTCATGACACGGATGGTAAAGACCGAGCGGGTAGGCGGGGCAACCAGGATAGGCCAAGCTGGCTGGCTCGGACAGCTATTGCCTAAACTCGTCTCTCTTAAGGTCTCTTAAGGTCTCTTAAGGTCTCTTAAGGTCTCTTAAGTTCACGAGGTGTTGGCCTTGTTCAGGGCGTGCTGGCGAATGTCGCTTCGCTGGGCGGCTCGGCGGCCAGCAGCTGCAAATGCACCGCCGGAAGCTGGCGCAGGTGTTCGCCCAAATAATGCATCAGGCTGGGATGCAGCTGGCGGCGAAGTTCGGCGAGATTATCGGCCGATAATTCGCCGAGTCGATCGTCCAGCCAATCAGCGAAAGCGTCTTCGTCGAGCGGCGTCGATGTGGAAACGTCGAGCAACAGGCGGCCGATCCGCGCCCAGCCTTCATCCATCGGCGTGACCGGCAGGGCCAGAAAGAGGCTGCCGTGCCGTTCGCGGCGACCGGCCTTGGGGTCGTCGAGATCCGGCACCGGGGTGACCGCTTCCTGGCTGATGATGCAGGGTGGCTGGGGATGGCGCGACTCCCGTGTCAGGCCGTCACCGTCCAGGCGGATGAGATCGCCGTTGACCGGCACCAGTGGAGCCACAATGCCGCGTGCTTCGGCCAGTTCCCGATGCGCTTGCTGATGGCGATGCTCACCATGTACCGGCAGCAGGTGGCGAGGCTTCACCCATTCGTAGAAGGTGTTCAGCTCGTCTCGAGCCGGGTGTCCAGAGGCATGCAGCTCAGGGTGCTCGCGTTCTTCGAAGAGAGTGACGCCGAGCTGGCGTAGGCCGTGCTGCAAGCGCTCGATCAATCGCTCGTTGCCCGGAATCGCCTTGGCGGAAAAGATCACGCTATCGCCCGGCGCGAGCTCGAAATCTCCGTGGCGGCCGCGAGCAAGCCGCGAGAGTGCCGCGCGTGGTTCACCCTGGCTACCGGTGGCGATCACCAGGACTTCCTCGGGAGGCAGATAGCCAAGATCTCGCACCGGCACCAGGGGAGGAAAGTCGTCGAGATAGCCAAGCCCGCGGGCAACGCCCACCATGCGCTCCATGGAGCGCCCCATCAGGCTCACCCGACGGCCACAGCGCTGGGCGGCAAGGCCGATGGCCAGCACCCGGTCCAGGTTGCTGGCGAAGCAGGACACGATCACCCGACCGCTGCAGGCAGCGATGGTGCGTTCCAATGCCTCGGCGACGTCACGCTCGCTGCGTGAGTGGCCGGGCAGGGGCGCATTGGTGGAATCGCCGACCACCAGGTCGACCGGTGCCAGCGCCCGGTAGAGGCTCTCATCGACCGGCTTGCCGATCATCGGCGCCGGGTCTAACTTCCAGTCACCGGTATGCAAGACACGCTGTTCGGGGGTGGTGATCAGCAGCGAGCAGCTCTCGGGGATAGAGTGCGTCAGTGGCAGGAAGCGCAGCCCGAAGGGGCCGGTCTCCATGGCCTCGCCCGGGTCGATGACACGAATGGCGTCGGTGGCCAGGCCGCGTTCGGCGAACTTGGCCCGCAGCAGGCCGGCCGCCAGCGGGGTGGCATGAATCGGACAGCCCCATTGGGGCCAAAGCCAGGCGGCGGCGCCGATATGGTCTTCGTGGCCATGGGTGATGATCAGGGCCTTGGGGCTGATATCGAGGGTGCCGAGTGTCGTCAGGTTGGGCACCTGTAGCGGGCTGTCGGGCAGGTCCTGGCGGATCATCATGCCGCAGTCCACGGCGATCCAGTGTCCGTCATAGCCGTAGAGGTTGAGGTTCATGCCAATCTCACCGCACCCGCCTAGAGGCAGGAAGTGCAGCGGGGGGCGGCGGCGAGGACGAATCTGGACACGAGGTCGGGACATGACAAACACGATGTAGCAAAGAGTCGCCTCATCATACGCATCTGGTAAGGCTAGCGACAACGCGAGGCGCCGCGGACAGAGTGTTTCGAGGCGGTTGAATTCGTTACACTTGCCAGCCTGGCGCCTTGCCAGCAGCCTTCTTCGTGTTTTTCTCTTCTGGTTATCAACTGACGGTCAATCCATGTCTCATTACTATCGCTTGGTGGTTTCCTGCCCTGATCGTGTCGGTATCGTGGCGCGTGTTTCTAACTTCATCGCCGGCCAGGGCGGCTCGATCACCGAAGCCAATCAGCACTCGGACCTGACCAGCGGCCGCTTCTTCATGCGCTATGAGGTGGTGGCGGAGTCGCTGCCGCTCGACGCTGAGGGCTTTCGCCAGGCATTTGCACCGATCGCTGACGAATTCGAGATGCAGTGGAAGCTGACCGATACCCGCCGTCCTCAGCGGGTGGCCATGCTGGTGTCCAAGGAATCCCACTGCCTGGTTGATCTTCTGTATCGCTTTACCGCAGGCGAGCTGGATTGCGAGATCCCCTGCGTGATTTCCAACCACGACGATTTACGCTCGCTGGTCGAGTGGCATGGCATCCCCTTCCATCATGTGCCCGTCGACCCCAGCGACAAGGCCCCGGCCTTCGCGGAAGTCGAACGCCTGGTCGAAGAGGTCCAGGCGGACACCGTGGTGCTGGCCCGTTACATGCAGATTCTGCCGCCGGCCCTGTGCGAGCGCTATGCCGGACGGGTGATCAACATCCACCACAGCTTCCTGCCGTCCTTCGCCGGCGCACGGCCCTATCACCAGGCCTATGAGCGCGGGGTCAAGCTGATCGGCGCGACCTGCCACTACGTGACCGAGGAACTGGACGCCGGCCCGATCATCGAGCAAGACATCCAGCGTGTCAGCCACTGCCATACCGCCAATGATCTGGTGCGCTTCGGCCGTGACGTGGAGAAAGCCGTTCTGGCCCGTGGTCTGCGCTGGCACCTTCAGGACCGCGTGCTGATCCACGGCAACAAGACCGTGGTCTTCGCCTGATCGTCGGCCAAGGATAACTTGGCAAGCCGTTTATAAGTCGCTATCATCACTAGCGTTTTGGGGGAGTAGTTACTTTCCAACCGCCTTCCTGCGGCGTGTAAAGCGGCTTTACCTGAAAGGCTGTTAAAAGCCTGCTAAGTTGCCTGCGACACGCGCGTAAGAAGCGACCGAGAATGGTCGATGTCAACAAATTTGGTCGCCACGACCATGGCATCGACGACCCGGGGCCCGGTACTTGATATCGGGCAGCCTAAAGGTCAAACGAGACTCAGAACATGGTGTGCTTCCGGGGCCGGCGGCACACCATGTTCTGTATCGTCTTTTGGCCGGCCCGGGGGAATCATTCATTGGACGCTCTCATCACTTCCGGCCTGGCCATCGGATTGGCTGAAATCGGCGACAAGACCCAGCTGCTCACCTTGTTGCTGGTGGCGCGCTTCGCTCGTCCCTGGCCGATCTTCTGGGCCATCGTGGCCGCTACCCTGATCAATCACGGTGTATCTGCCTGGTTCGGCGCCACATTGGTCGATCTGATCGCCCCGCGCCTGATGACGGCCCTGGTAGGCCTGGCCTTTATCGGCATGGGGTTGTGGTTGCTCAAGCCCGACGATGACGATGGCCTGGAGGCTGGCCCGCCCGGTCATGGTGTGTTTCTCACCAGTTTCGTGCTGTTCTCTCTCGCCGAGATCGGCGACAAGACCCAGATCGCCACCGTGTTGCTGGCCGCTCGCTTCGACGATGTGCTGCTGGTCACCCTGGGCACCACCCTTGGCATGCTCGCCGCCAATGCGCCGGTACTCTGGCTGGGCGCGCGGTTCTGCGAACGCCTGCCGATTCGTGCCATTCACGTGCTGGCGTGCTCGGTATTCATCCTGCTCGGGCTGTGGGTGGTGCTGGTTGAGGCCAAGGCCTGGCAATGGCTGCTGGGCTAGGCATCGGACTCGAACAGCGATAGCTGGCGGCGGGCATCGGCGGATACCAGGCGCACCCCCACGCCCAACAGGCGCACCGGTTGTGCCGCCCGCGACCAGGCCTGCTCGAGCAGACGCTGGAAAAGCGCCGGGCTGGGGATGGCGCTGGGGCATTCGAGGCTTGTCAGGGTGAAGTCGCTGAAGCGCACCTTGATGAACAGCTTGTCCAACGGCGGGTGCCCGTGTCGTTCGATCCGGCCGGCGAGACGTTCGATCAGCGGTAGCAGGGCGTCTTGGCAGGCCGCCAGGTCCGGAAGGTCATGGTGAAAGGTCGTCTCGACGCTGACCGACTTGCGCTCGCGGTGGGTGCGTACTTCGCGCTCGTCGATACCCCGGGCGAGCTCGAAGAGCCGTTTGCCGAACTTGCCGAAGCGTTCGAGCAGGGGCTCGATGGGCCAGGTGCGCAGATCCTCGCAGGTGGCGATGCCCATTGACTCAAGCTTGGCGGCGGTGGCGGGGCCTACGCCGTGTAAGCAATTCACCGGCAGGGCGGTGATAAAGGCATCGACGTCATCGGGGGTGATGACGGTCAGGCCGTCGGGCTTTTCCCAGTCGCTGGCGATCTTGGCGAGAAACTTCGAGGGCGCCACGCCCACCGAGATGGTGATGCCGGTGCGCTTCAGGGCCTCGGCCTTGAGCCATTGCGCCATCCAGGTGGCGCTGCCCTGAAAATGTTCGACCTCGCTGACATCGAGGAAGGCTTCATCGAGGGAAAGGGGTTCTACCAGCGGTGTCAGCTCATGGAAGATCGCCTGGATCTGGCGGGAGACCTCCCGGTAGCGCTCGAAGTCGCCGCGTACCAGCACGAGATCAGGACACAGGCGCAAGGCGCGGGCGGTAGGCATGGCCGAGCGAACGCCAAAGGCGCGCGCGGGATAATTGCAGGTGGCAATGACCCCGCGCTGGTCGACCCCGCCACCGACGGCGATCGGCACGTCTCGCAGGGCCGGGTTGTCGCGCATCTCGACCGCGGCATAGAAACAGTCGCAGTCGGCATGCAGGATCTTTCTCGGCGTGCCGGCCATGTCTGTCGTTCCGTCAGTGGCGTGAAAGCGGGCGTATCAGTGCAGGGCCTGACCGTTGCCGCCGCGAATCACGCCTACACCGACCCCTTCGATTTCCAGCGCCTGATGGCGTAGGTCGATCTCGATGGGCGCGAATTCCTCGTTCTCGGCCATCAGCCAAACGGTATGCCCCTGGCGTTTGAAACGCTTCACCGTGACTTCATCTTCGATGCGTGCCACCACGATCTGACCGTCGCGGATGCGCTCGGTGCGGTGCACGGCCAGCAGGTCGCCTTCGAGAATGCCGATATCCTTCATCGACAGCCCGCGCACTCGCAGCAGATAGTCGGCGCGCGGCGTGAAATAATCGGCCGGTAGCGGGCAATAGCGGTCGATATGGGCGGTGGCGAGAATCGGGCTGCCCGCTGCCACTTCACCGATGATCGGCAGCCCCTGAGCGTTTGTCTCGGCTGCATTGGCAGCCTTGGGCTCGTTTTCCGCTGCCTCGACTTCCATCGCCGGCAGGCGAATCCCCCGCGATGTGCCCGGCACCATGCGAATGGCGCCTTTCTTGTCCAGTGCGCGCAGATGTTCCTCGGCGGCATTGGGAGAGCGGAAGCCCAGGGCGCGGGCAATTTCGGCGCGGGTCGGGGGGTAGCCCAACTCGCTCATGGTCTTGACGATAAAGTCATAGACATTCTGCTGGCGCGGTGTCAGGGGGCGTGTCATGCGGCCTCCGCCGGTGGTCACTGGGAGTGTTTGGTCAAGTATACAGTATGTGATTGCATCCAGTAATACGGCAAGCCTCTTTCACCAGTTCCCTTCTCAGTTCCCGTATCAGTGCTCCTCTTCACCAGGCCTGATCAGGCCGCTATGGCGTGCGTTGATGGGCCCAGATGGATTTTCCGCGCCGTTGTGACATCCTGATTCACAACATAGAATCAGGTAATGTTTTAAACATTCGTTTATTGGTGACAGGTGAAGAGGCATGAGCATGGCCCAGACCGATACTGTGACGCGGATTCTCGATACCGCAGAGGTGCTGTTCGCCGAGCGAGGCTTTGCCGAAACCTCCCTGCGGACCATTACCAGCAAGGCCAAGGTCAATCTGGCGGCGGTGAACTACCATTTCGGTTCCAAGAAATCGCTGATCCAGGCGGTCTTCGCTCGCTACCTGGATCCCTTCACCGAGCGCTTTCACGCCGCCCTGGATGCGCTGGAGCAGGACTACCAGGGGCAAACCATTCCCCTCGAGGTGCTGCTCGAGACCATGGCGCGCTCGGTGCTGGAAGTGCCTGCCGAACGTAACAGCCTGAAGGTGTTCATGAAGCTGCTGGGCCTTGCCTACAGCCAGGCCCAGGGCCACCTGCGCCGCTATATTCAGGAGCACTACGGCAGCGTCTTTACCCGTTTCACCGGCCTGGTGCGCAAGGCCACACCGGAACTGCCGGATTCTGAACGCTTCTGGCGACTGCACTTCGTGCTTGGCACGGTGATCTTTACGCTTTCCGGCCTGGATGCGCTGCGCGATATCGCCGAGAAGGATTTCGACGAGCATGTCAGCGTGCGCGATCTGGTGCGCCGCCTGCGGCCGGTGGTCGTGGCTGCGCTCCAGGCGCCGTTGCCAGAAGGCGCCACCGAATCCATCAAGGCCGCGGGGTAGAGGATGCACACGCCACGACTCGAGGCCTTGCCGCCGGCGGAGGGTATCTGGCTCGACATCGATATCACGACGCAGCGTCTGGTCGTCTGGCAGGGCGCTAATCGTCACGCCGAATATGCGATCTCAAGTGGCCTCGCCGGACACGGTCAGCACCAGGGCAGCGGCCAGACGCCTCTCGGCTGGCACTATGTGCGCGCCGCCATCGGCGAGGGGCAGCCACCCGGCTGCGTCTTCAAGGGCCGTCGGCCGACCGGCGAAGTCTATTCGCCTGAGCTTGCCGCCGCGCATCCCGCCCGCGATTGGGTACTCACCCGCATCCTCTGGTTATGTGGCCTAGAGCCTGGCCATAACCGCGGTGGTGACGTGGACTCCCAGCGTCGCTACATTTATCTGCATGGCACGCCGCCCGCCGAGCCCATGGGTGTGGCCGCCTCCCACGGCTGCATTCGACTGCGCGATGAGGCCCTGCTCCAGGTCTTCTCCTTAGCCCCGCCCGGAACGCCGGTTTGGCTGCATGATTGAGCGGTGCCTGTTGTCCGGCGAAACATTGCTCTAGAATCCCCCTCCTTCAACGCCAAGGAAGACCAAGATGACGCAACCGCTGGGTTCAGTGATGTTGGATCTCGAGGGTCCCCAGCTGACGCCGGAAGAAGCCGATCTGCTCATGCGCCCCGAAGTGGGCGGGGTGATTCTGTTCGGTCGCAACGTCGAAGATGCCACCCAGGTGCAGGCCCTGTGCAGCGCGATTCGTGCGGTACGGCCGGACTTATTGCTGGCCATCGATCAGGAAGGCGGGCGCGTGCAGCGGCTACGTCGCGGCGTTACTCGTCTGCCGGCCATGGCACGGCTGGCCGAAGGCTTCGAGACCAACTCACAGGGAGCCTTGCAGCATTGTCAGGATGCCGGCTGGCTGCTGGGCATGGAAATGGCCGCCTGCGGGCTGGACATCACCTTTGCCCCGGTACTCGACGTCGACGGTGGCGAGTCCACCGTGATCGGCGATCGCAGCTTTTCGAATGATCCTGAGGTGGTCAGTCGTCTGGGCGGCGCCTTTATCGCCGGGCTCAACGAGGCCGGCATGGCCGCCGTGGGCAAGCATTTCCCCGGACACGGCGGCGTGGCCGCTGACTCCCATCTCGAACTGCCTGTCGACCCGCGTCCGCTCAAGGAGCTGCGCGAGCATGACCTGGTGCCCTTTGCCGACCAGGCCACGCGACTTGGCGGCGTGATGCCCGCGCATGTGGTCTATTCCGCCTTCGATGCCCGTCCGGCCTGTTTCTCGCCCAGTTGGCTGGGTTTCCTGCGTGAGGAGATCGGCTTCAAGGGCGCGATCTTCTCCGACGACCTGTCGATGGCCGGTGCCCACGTTGCCGGTGGCCCCGGCGAGCGTGCCCTGGCGGCGCTGGAGGCCGGCTGCGACATGGTGCTGATGTGCAACGACCGCGCCGCCGCGCTGGAAGCGCTCGACGCCTGCGCCGGTCGCGGCAGCAAGCGTCAGGCCAAGCTGCGCTATGCGCGTGCCCGGCCAAGCCTCGATAACCTGCCGGCGCTGTCGCGCTGGCGCCGCATCCATGCCCGGCTGGAAGCCCTGGCCAATGGCGAATCTTCTTCTTCATTCCCAACCGACTCGTGACCCCATGACTCAACAAGCTTCTTCCGCCGACGCGTCCCTGGCCGCCATGCGCGACATCATGGACAACGCCGACTGCCTGATTTCCCAAGAGGCGGTCGAGCGGGCGCTGGACCAGATGGCCGAGAGGATCACCGCCGACCTCGGCGACAAGCTGCCGGTGTTCTACTGCGTGATGAACGGCGGCCTGATCACCACCGGCCACCTGCTGACCCGGCTCGGCTTTCCGCTGGAGGTCGATTACCTGCACGCCACCCGCTATCGCGGCGGCACCCGTGGCGGCGAGCTGTTCTGGCGCGTTTCGCCGGAGGTGCCGATGGCCGGCCGCCATGTGGTGATCGTTGACGACATCCTTGACGAGGGCTCGACCCTGGCCGCCATCCTGGCCTACTGTCGGGAAGCCGGCGCCGCCAGCATTTCCACCGCCGTGCTGGTCGACAAGCACCACGACCGCAAGGCCGTACCGGGCCTCAAGGCCGACTACTGCAGCCTGGATGTCGAGGACCGCTACGTGTTCGGCTTCGGCATGGACTACAAGGGCTACTGGCGCAACGCGCCGGGGATCTTCGCGCCCCAGGGCATGTAAGCCCGGCGCGGCGGTCATAGAGGCGGTCATCGATAAGGAGGAGGGGCAGCATGCTCGCGATCATCGGAGGCACCGGCCTCACCCAGATGCAGGGGCTGGAAGTGACCAAGCGCCACAGCGCCGAGACGCCGTTGGGTTCGGCTTCCGGTAGCGTGTTGCAAGGCCAGCTCGGCGAGCACGAGGTGCTGTTCCTGGCCCGCCACGGGCATCCCCACAAGCTGCCGCCGCATCGGGTCAACTATCGCGCCAACCTATGGGCGCTGAAACAGGCCGGCGCCAGCCGCATCGTCGGCGTGAATGCCGTGGGCGGTATCGACCCCGCCCATGACCCCGAGGCCCTGGTGGTGCCCGATCAGTTGATCGACTACACCAGCGGGCGCGAATCGACCTACTTCGATGGCCGCTTCAAGAGCCTCAAGCACATCGACTTCTCCTGGCCCTATGATCACGCTCTGCGCCAAGCCGTGCTGGAGGCGGGCAGAGCGGCCGGCGAGGCCCTGCACGATGGCGGCATCTATGGCTGCACCCAAGGGCCGCGCCTCGAGACCGCCGCCGAGATCGCCCGCATGGCGCGAGACGGCTGCAGCCTGGTCGGGATGACCGGCATGCCCGAAGCCACCCTGGCGCGTGAGCTGGAAATTCCCTATGCCTGTTTGGCGCTGGTGGTGAATCCCGCCCCCGGCGTGGTCGAGCGCGAGATCACCATGGCCGAGATCGAGGCCGCGCTGGTCGGCGGCATCGAGCGGGTCAAGCGTGTGTTGAGTAGCTTGCTTGAGGCCGGGTAAGCGTCAACTGTCCGCCCAATAATAGGGCTGCCATTCTTTTATGGAGACTGGCTCAAGGTGGCGGCCTCAAGAGCTCAGGGTCAGGAAAGATACTCGGCAGGCTCCTGAAGCGACACCGCCGTACCTGACACCTCGATCCCTCCCGAGGCCGGTATGGTGACCTCGAGTTGACTCGGCCGACCCATTGCTTCGCCCTGAAGCAGCGTCAACTGCGCGGGTGCCTCTATCAATCCCGCATCGCGCAAATAGCCCCCCAATGCCGCCGCCGCGGCTCCGGTAGCCGGATCTTCTACCACGCCACCGACCGGAAACGGATCGCGCACATGAAAGCGTGTCGACGACTCCTGCCACACTAGCTGAAGCGTGGTGAGATTCTCTTCTAGCATCAGAGCCTTGAGTGATCCGAAGTCATAGGACAGGGCATCGAGTCGCGCCTTGGAGGCAGTCGCCAGCACCAGATGCCAGGCGCCGGCATAGGCCACTGCCGGCGGCAGGGTTGGGTCCAGCTCATCCGCCTGCCAGCCAAGACTCGCCAATGCCGCCTCCACCAGGGCGGGGTCGGCGCCCCGGTGCTCTGGCGCCACCGAGAACAGCGAAGCGTGCCAGTCGCCGTCGATCTGCTCCACGGCAACCGGTACCTCGCCGACTGCCGTGGCAAGCCGATAGGTGCCTGCCCCATTGAGGTGACCCAGCACCACGCCGGCGGCGATGGTGGCATGGCCACAGAAGCTGACCTCTGCCTCGGGGCTGTAGTAGCGCGCCGTGTGCATGCCGTCATGCACTGGGCCGAGGAAGACCGTTTCGGAATAGCCCACCTCGGCGGCAATGCTAAGCATGGTTTCCGCATCGGGCAGGGCTTCACCGATCCAAACGCCGGCAGGGTTGCCGCCCTTGGGGTCATGGGTGAAAGAGGATAAACGGTAGAGAGTGCCTGTCATGTCAGTGCTCCTGATCGAGGGGGGTAACTGGCATTATTGGCCTAAAATATATAACAGCAACGTATCGTTTCTCACCCATAGGCTTAACCGGAGTAAGCCATGTCGTCTTCCTCTCGGCTACCCTTGGCCGCTCTTCAGGCCTTCGAGGCGGCGGCGCGCCACGGCAGTTTCAGTGTGGCCGCCGATGAGTTGCATGTGACCGCTGCTGCCGTCAGCCATCGCATCAAGGCGTTGGAGGAGAGCCTGGCCCTGCGGCTGTTTGAGCGGAAGGCACGTGGGGTGGTGCTCACCGAGGCTGGCGTGCGCTACCAGGCGCGCATTGCCGAGGCCTTCACTCTCATCGATCGCGCCACCCGTGAGCTGAGTCAGCCTAGTGTCGACGGCCCGCTACGGGTGTCTGCGCCCCAGGCTTTCCTGCAACATGCCCTGATGCCGCGAGTAGGCGAACTGTTGCGTCGCCATCCGGGGTTGGATCTCACGCTGATTGGCGACAACCGGATGGCCGATCTCCGCGCTGGCAAGGTCGATGTCGCGATTCGGTTTGGCAACGGAGACTACCCCGGCCTGAGTGTCGTGCCCCTGCTTGACGATGCCATCTCGGTACTGGCTCCCGCGCATGGTGATGGGGAGCACGAGGATTGGCGGCACGCCTGCTTCATCGAGGACGCAAGCGCCTTGCCCACCGAACCCTGGAGCCACTGGCATCCATGGTGGCGCGAGGCGGGGCTGCATGCGCCGCAGGAGTTGCGACGACTCAAGGTCTCGGACAGCGGGCTGGCGCTCGCCGCTTGCCGTGAAGGGCTGGGGTTGTGTCTGTCACGCCTATCGGTGGCCCAAGAGGCAATCGATCACGGAGAGGTCATTGCCTTGCGCCCCTGGCGGCGCACGGAGTTCAGCTACTATCTGGTCAGCCTGCCAGGGGCGGCGGATGCTCCTCGACTCGTCGCCTTTCGTGACTGGCTAGAAGAGACACTGCACGACTTGCGTCAGGCTATGAGGGCGGCGATTCGTCAGCCAGCAGCCTAGCGGGCCGCTGCGCGATGCTGTGCTGGGCTCATCCCCCTGACACGCTTGAAGGCGGCGCTGAAGGCATAAGGAGTTGCATAGCCGACTTGCTCCGCCACGCCGCTTACCGTGGCATCGGGCTGGCAAAGCAGGTCCGCCGCCAGGGCCATGCGCCAGTGCTTGAGGAAGGTCATGGGCGGCTCGCCGACCCGCTCATGGAAGCGCCGCGCCAGAGCGGCTCGAGAGGCGCCAGCCTCCATCGCCAGAGTCTCCAGCGTCCATGGGTGTGCTGGGCGGTCGTGCATCATGCGCAGGGCATGCTCCACGATGCGGTCGCCCTGATGGCGCCACCAGGCCGGTCGCCCCGCCTCCTCTCGGGCGAACCAGGCCTTGAGCACGGCGGTAATCAGCAGGTCGAGCAGGCGGTCGAGCACCGCCGCCTGGCCTGGCTCGTCGATCGCCATGGCGTCGCACAGCAGTGCCACCAGCGGCGATTCCCAGTCCTCGCGGGACAGCATCAGTACCGGGGGCAGGGCGCGCAGCAGGCGATCGCTGATATCGCTCAGGTGCTCGTAGGCGCCGACCAGAAACATCGTATCGCCTGCAGGATCGTTGCCCCAGGTGCGCACCCCGTGCGTCATGGCGTCATGCACCGATTCTCCCGCCAGGTCGCGGCAGTGCTGCCCCGGATGGATAACCACCTGCGGCGGAGCGTCGGGGGCGTGGGCAATGGTGTAGTGAACAGGAGAGCGGGTGACGGCGATATCCCCCGGGCCGATGCGCAGCGGTGCGCCCTCATCCGGCAGCAGCCATGCCTCGCCGGTCATGCCGGCGATAAGCGTCAGCGGCGATTCGGCGAGGATGCGCAGTGACCAAGGGGCACGCATCACCGTGCGCAGGGCGAAGGCGCCTCGCGCACGTGGCGCGTCCAATAATCCACCTAGTGTATCCATCGCTCGATTATAGACGGATGCGTATCTATCTGAGCACCCCGAGCATGGTGGCAACGTAACGCGCTCCTTAATCTTGAGCGGTATGGCAACCGTCATCATCGCCCCTAGAGAGGAGGGCCCTTATGAACGCTACATCAACTTCCCATCAGACTTCCCGTCAGGCCCAGGATGAGCTCGTGCTAGTGCTGGGCGGTACCGGCAAGACCGGGCGCCGCGTCGCCGAGCGACTCAAGGCGCGCGGCATTTGCACCCGAATCGCTTCACGCACGACGCTGCCAGCCTTCGGCTGGCAGGATGCAAGTGGCTGGAAGGCCGTGCTCCAGGGCGTATCGGCGGTCTACATCACCTACGCCCCGGACCTGGCGATCCCTGGTGCCAGCGAGGCGATCCGGCGCTTCGTGGACGAGGCCGTATCCAGCGGCGTCCAGCGCCTGGTGCTGTTGTCGGGACGTGGCGAAGAGGAGGCCCAAGCCTGCGAGCGGATCGTCCAGGCGGCAGGTGTCGAGTGGACGGTGGTCAGAGCGAGCTGGTTTCTGCAGAACTTCTCGGAAGGCGAATTTCTTGGCATGGTACGAGAGGGCGCTATCACTCTGCCCGCCGCGGACATTCCCGAGCCCTTCATAGACGTCAACGATATCGCCGATGTGGCCGTGGCGGCACTGACCGAACCGGGCCATGCCTATGAGACCTACGAGGTCACCGGGCCGCGCTGTCTGACCTTCACCGAGTTGGCCGACGAGATCTCCCGTGCGGCCGGGCGCGAGGTGCGCTTCACATCAATCCCTAGGGACGCCTTCGCCCAGGCGCTTACCGAGTCCGGTGCCCCGGGTGAGGTCGTCTGGCTGCTGAACTACCTGTTCGAGACCGTGCTCGACGGGCGCAACGCCCATGTTGGAGATGGGGTGCAGCGGGCGCTGGGACGAGCACCCGCCGATGTGACGGCCTTCGCCCGCCGCATCGCCGCGCATGGCACCTGGCAGGCCGTGGACGAAGCCGCGACCGCCTGAACCGCGAGGGCTGTAATCGGGTAGGGGCATGCACGGCATGCCCCAAGCGACTCTGGACTGTGAGCTTGCCCCCGTATGCCTGCGTGGCGCTGCTGGTGGATCCTTCTCCCGACTTGATCGAGCGTCACATCATCATGGCCGAGATCAAGGCCGCGCTGGCCAGCGGCATCGAGCGGGTCAAGCGCGTGCTGGGTACCTTGCTTGAAGCGGGGGACAGCTGACGGCTTCTCGCGATCGTCCTGCGCCGCATACGTGACCTCATACTTTGACGGAGTATTTCAGGTCTCTCGCCTCATCGCCTGTCATGCCCCGAAAGCCCCAGCAGTGAGCCGGCTGTTCCTTGATCGTGATCTCAACGTCCACGGGCGAAATGCCCACCCTGGACTCTATCTTGCTGAAAAGCGCCTTGATCAGTGCCTTCTGCGTCTCAGGGTTACGCCCCTGCATCATGTTGATTTCAATCGCCGTGTAGGCGGGCGTTCTACCACCCGGATAGTAGAAATCCTCTGCATTCATCGGGATGAAACGATGAGCCCGCTTGTCCTCGGGCATTCCGAGAACTGACTGCATACAGCCATGAATGACCTCAGAAAGCTGGGCCTTAACCGGGTTTAGGTGTTCCTTGATGCCATAGATGACGATCACAAAGCCTCCATGCGTGTTTTTAATTTGTAAGCCGCAACCAGTTGAAAGACTGCCTAAGAAAATCTTCGGCATTCTCTTCAATGATTAATCCGTGGGCTAAGATGATTTTTTCGGGCTTCCAGCTAAGGACCGTCTCAATGTGGCGTCGTATTTCACCCTTATTAAGATAGAAGCTGTAACGCCAATCTATAGGTGTTTTTCCATTGGGGGCCAGTATTCCAGAGAGCCTAGCGACCTGCCTTTTGAAGAAGGGAAAAGCATCGGGTGAGAAGTTTTCTATGAGGTCTGTTATTATCAGAATACTTGACGGTTTATGAAAGAAAACACATTCCTGCATGGCGGGAGAGCCGGTGACTAGCAATTGATCTATTTCCTGCTCCCAAGGTGAGACCGTTGCATTATCGAGAGTGCCGTCGAAAGAGAGGTCACTACGTTTATTGATCAGTTCCTCAGTGCCATACACCAGGGCTTCTGGATAAGCCTGCTGCCATTGTTCAATGAATAGGTGATGTAGGCGGTTTGGCGCAATGATGTACTTCACCCGCCCAAGCGCTTCAACCTCGGCTTGTATAGCTGGCTCCAGCTTTATAGAGCTATGGACCCATAGGTCTCCGCTGGAGAGCGCAATAACCGTCATACGAGTCGTGTATGGCAACGAATAGAACTTGACTGCTTCGCCATCAAATACCCAGATGTTCTCGGCAATATACCTCATTCCCATTCTATATTCCTCTGGGTATATGGTGCTTTATTAAGGTATGAAAGTGCCACCTAAAGCATAAGGTTTTTGCGGTGAAAAGCCAGTCAAGCCCAGTAATTTTTATTTCTCCGCGGTCAATCCAGCAAATGGACAAGCCCGGAATAAAGCATCCAAGCTCCAACGCTTAACAGCATTGCACCATAAACCAAGTTTTGTTTCCGCAAGAAATCTTGATTTTTGATGAGCTGGTCAGATATTTGGCCGACTGTACTCCAAAGTAGGTGGCCGACGAGACAAACGAGTACGAAGCATACCGACAGCAGAGCTGAAGAGGTAAAGGTTTCATTTGGAAATTGAGAATACATGACAACCAGAATCGTAACTACTTTGAAGTTCAGAGAGCTGATCACCAATCCAGCCTTGAACCCATATTGAACTCGGTCAACCTCACTACCTGAGGATGACCTTATTAGGCTGAGACCTAAATACACGACATAGATAGCCCCTAAAACCGACAAGAAAGAAGCTATTTGAGGGCTTTTGCTTAATACTACAGATAGCCCAAGTCCGGTTAAAATGGAGTAAATGAAAATAGGAGTATTCAAGCCCAATATGAAAGGCGCAGACCCTTTTATTCCCTGTTTTGCCCCGACAGTAGCGCACATGACATTGTTTGGCCCTGGACTCCATACCAGTGGGATCATCATTGCCAAGAAAAGAGCTGCCGTTTCGAGCATTTTATCTCCTGGTGTGGAGTTATCGATGCGTGTCCACTGAAGTGGGGAAGTCCAGAACGATTTTTAACGCTTTGTTAGTTTTTGAATTTTATCACGATTTATTTCGCCAAAAAGTATCCCCTTTAGGATATCGTCAGAAACCTCTTCGCCTACATAGAGAAGCGCTGATTCAGCCCCAGAGTCTTTCGCTAAAGATTTGAACCCAGCTCTTTCTATATAAGTTAGGTCGCCTTCAATTTTCTCCATTGGATGAATAAGAGCTATAGGTGAAAATAAAAAAGAGCTTCTTGTTTCCTTGAAGGCGTATTTTAAGAGTTTCTGAGCAGCTGGTGCGTCAGCCAATAACATTCTAGGATGAGAGAACGGATTAAATAAAATTGCATTTTCTTCGATTACGCTTAAAGCATCATTACCATATGCAATAATTTTTTTACCACCTTTAGACTCTGGCTTGATTGCCATATAGGGAGGTTGGTCAAAAATTTTTCCATTCATTAAGTTTGTTACTTTAATCCTGCTTTCCCATATCTGAACATATAAAACACCTCTTGTTTTCATTACAAGCTTGTTATACATCTAGAATAGTTCCTTATTGCGGCAATGAGCTAAAAATTCGGTGAGGACCGACAACTAACGCCTCAATAACCGGCGCAGCTTTGCTGCGTCCGGCGCCGCAGGCGCAAAGTTGATTGATTTGTTAGGCTTTTCACTGCTACAATGGCCATACTTTTCTGGTCTTTAGAAAACTATCGTCAACAGTGTAACTGTAAAAGTATTCATCTAGGCCAAAAAAACCATCTATGCCATGTGTATGGCAAGCGATATTGGAAAGCTCAGATAGAACGGTTGAGAGCCAACGAGCGATAGACAAAGAGTGATACCTTCCCCACTTTTGTACGACTACATTTTGGCCCGTACGTATGGAGGCAGATTCAACGTCCTGCATAGTATGCCCGCTTTCATTCGAGGCTGTGTGAAAACGTGGCTCCCGCTATACTCTATCCGTGACAG